>JACCDR010519794.1_pt1 | contig 26518 bp, 41 predicted proteins | sample 7446431 | NCBI WGS metagenome assembly JACCDR01 (sample SAMN15323443, study PRJNA562643) | freshwater metagenome | isolation source: river surface water | place: USA:Blue River Watershed | collected 2017-08-17 | reverse complement strand
TGCCAGCAGCTATAGTTAAGTGCTGCGCATTGCCGCTATCCCAAAGGGCAAGTGTGCCAGCGCCAGTGGTGTTGCTACCAATAGATAATTGGTTAGAGCCAACATCGAACTTTAGCGCTCCCGATGCACCAAACGCACCCGCATTGTTGAATTGCACTTGGGTGTTAGAACCTGCGGGGGATGTCGTTGGTATCGGTTGCGAACCTATAACCTGAGCACTCGTAAACACTGCCATTTCACCGACTGTGCCTGTGCCAGTGAGAGCATCAACGGGCGTGCCGTCAAGATTAATAGTCCATGATGAATATGTGCCAGAGCCTGATTTGTGCTTAATATCAACAACCAAAGACGTGCCACTGTACGAAACTACAGTGCCGTGCATGTGGTTATTCGCATCAAAGGCTATGACAACTTCTTGCTGCGGCGTGTATGATAGGTTCGCGCCCACAGTGAATGTGAGCGTGCCGCTAGATGCAATCGTGTGAGAAGTGCTTGATGTTGTCCTGTATCTATCGCTTAATGAATTGACAATCGGGTTTAGTGGGTCTGTGTTGTCAACGGATATGTTTATTCCAGCAACCACGCTTTGTATTGAATCAGCCCATTCCGTATCATAATCGTCGCCGCTTACTTTAATCAAAGCTTGCCCAACAGTGCCGCCTACAGGAACACCCACACCAGCCGCCCCCTGCGTCCCAACGCTCACGACCTCGACTGCAGGCGTTGTTATCTCAACAATGCCAGCTGGCGTTTCAACGGTTTGAATTGCCGTGCTTGTAATAACAAGGCTGTCAGTCATCGCGTTACCTCTGGCTTGATAATAACCAGCCCCTCAAGCAGGCGCGTGACAACGCCGCCGCTGCTAACCAATTCCAAATCATAGACACCGCTGGTTTGCGTTATTGCTGCGGTTGCGGTTGCTGTAATGTTAAGCGTGATCGTGCCAGCCGCCCCGCCAAGTGCAATGCCGCCATTTTCAGTGGTGAGGGTAATAAATGGCGTGGCTGAATCAAGCTGCTCACGCACCTGCATACGCGCGGTATAACCAGTCAGGTTGATAAGCGCGTTTGATTCGTCGCGCCATGTAAGCGTTAGGCCAAGCGTTGCGCCCTGCTCTATGGTGATGGTGTAATTTCCTGCTGTCATTGGATTTCAATCCTTGCAATTCAGTTCAATGGCTTCTTGCTGGCGCAAGTACCTGTCCATAAATTCATCAAAGCTGTAGGGGGTGTCTGCGTTTTTGTACCATGCAACAGCCTCTTTTGAGGGGTAGACAGGCACGGGGCAGAAGGCCTCAGTCGTCGGCGCGGTCTTGCAAGAGGCTAACAATATCGTGCTTGTTACGGCGAGGGGCAGCATGAATCTTTGTTTCGTTCTGCTTGGCCTCGAGCTGGTTTTCAGCTGACTTTCTGCGCGATTCTTCATTCAGTGCCTCTTTAATTTTGCGTATAAAAAGAAAGCCCCCGATGCTTCCACCGAGGGCTACAAATGCGATTATTGCAAGCGTGGCTGTCATGCTTTTTTGTTCTCGTTTCTAAAAACGTTGATCACGCTAATCAACGCAATGCCCGCCGCCGTGATTGCTGCGGCCTGTTCAGGGTTAAGTGAAATGCCAACAGCAGTGCCAAGGCCTAAAAGCCCCTTCCACGTTGATTGCTGTCCGAGGTAGTTCAGGATTGTGTTTAGCATATGGCTACTTGCTCACTTTCTGGTCTTGCTGCGTGATGGTTTCGCCAACGGCGGGATATTGGTTGTCAACGGCTGCGCCAGCGGCAACGCCGATAGCAAACACGAGTAATACTGCGAACATAGGCTTGTACTCCCTTGGGGTTAAAGTTGTGGTTTTATCCTGCCCTTATCATCGAGCATGAGGATTCGTTTGTAATTGAACACGGGGCATGTTTTGTTAGGCTCAACCTCGCGGTGTCCATGAAACGTGACCTTTGGGATTGTGTTGTTAATCTGATTGCATAACGCGCTGAGTGACTGGAACTGTTCAGTGGTGAACTGCTTTTCGTCTAACCCGCCAAGGCATATGGCGATTGACCTGCTGTTGTGTCCCTGCTGTGCCGCTGGTGCAATCTCAAGGCTGCGCCCTGCTTGCACGTTGCCGTTCTTTTTGATGTAATAATGATAGCCAACATCTTTGAATCCGCGCTGCAAGTGCCACTGCCTAATCACAGACACGTCATCATGCGCGGGGTTGTCGCTGGCCGAGCAATGAATAAACACCCTTGTTACGGCTCGCGCTGGCCTTTTGAACACTGGAATGATTGGCATATGTGGGGCTACTGTTCTTTGCGGATTAGCTGGATGATGTCGCGTGGCAGATGGTCAAGGCGTTCATGCAAACGCTTTAATTCGTCCTTGTACTCAAGGCGGCTGGTGTGCATGTCCGTTTTTGTGGCATAGTTTTCTGATACATGCGTGCGTAGCTTCTGGTTTTCCAGCTTGGTTTCGGCTGCATCGCGTTCAATGACCCTTACGTCATCAACAAGGCACTTAGTGAAATAACCGATTACAGCCATACACGCCGCCGCAAAAGCTTTAAACAGCCAGTCAAGAAAAGATACATCATCCACGTTACGCCTCGCTTGGTTTAACCAGTTGCTCGCCGTCCCATATGTCGCCTATGGCGGCTGTTTCTATGAAGCGGATAAAGTGGCCGTATGGGGCTTGCCATAATGCATCAGGCTCAAGCTCGATGATGTTCACAACGATGTTGCTTGCCTCGTCAATTAATGCTGCTCTTGCCATGTGTTTAGCTCCTATCCAAATACTGTTATTCTAGCTTCACCGCGTGCGCCCGCGCCACCAGATATGTTGAATCCACAACCACCGCCACCACCGGGAGCAGTGCCAGCCGTGCCAGTGTTGCTATTGCCAGCGCCACCATTTCCACCAAACTGAGATGTGCCACCTACACTGCTTGCGCCGCCAGCATTACCACCGCCGCCACCGCCGCCATATACACTACCGCCACCATTCCCTGCGCCAGTGCCACCACCACCACCACCACCGCCAGTAAAATATCCATTCGCACCATTTGAGGCAGCTAAACCCCCATACCCCTCACCAATAGTATCGTTTGTTCTTGATGTTATTGGAGCAGAAAGAAACCCACCTGCCGCACCACCTTGCTGAGAACTCACAGCGCGTGTTGACCCGCCATAGGCAGCTAAAAGGCTGCCAATAGTCGTGCTTCCGCCGTTGGTGTCAGCAGCCCCTCCAGCCCCAATAGTAATAGTTTCAGTCGCACCTAATGATGATAATGGTACAAACCTCGATTTGTATGAGCCACCTCCCCCACCTCCACCACTGCCACTACTTCCCCCACCTCCAGCACCCCATGCTTCAAGCAAGACCATTGCGGTTGATGGGTAGCCGCTTGGCTTTGTCCAAGTTGCGCTACTGGTGAAAATCTGTCTATCTGCACCGCTTGCACCGCCGCCACCGCCGCTGCCAAGCTGAAACACCGTGCCGTCGTCGTTTAGCTCGTACCATGCACCCGCAACAATTTCGCTGCCAGTTAGTGCCACAAGCGACGTGCCTGAAAGCTTTTGCACCGTTCTTGTGCCAAGGCTGTTGACGTTTACCGTGGTTGCGCCCGTGTTGGTATTTGTGGCCTTAAACCTGATGCGCACGCCGTTGGCATATGCCGCAAGCGCGGGGGTGACGGTTAAGGTAATTGCGTTGGCCGTGCCGCCCACCGTGGCCGTTACAAATGTTTCGTTAATCAAATCGCGCACGTTAGGAATAATGCGCCCACCCGCAAGGCTGCCATTGCCGATATGAATGCGGTCGTTCGTGGTGTCCATCACGATTTCACCTTGTGCAGGTGTCATTGCCGCCACTTGTGATGATGTGCCGCGTCGGTGTTTGGTTTCGGTTGCCGTCATGTTACAGAACCCCAGTCGTTAAATGATGTTGGTGTGTCAGCCGCGCCGCCCCATTCGTTAAAGAAGGTTGCGCCAGCCGCCACGCTTCCCCAGTCCAGCGAGAATAAAACGCCGCCTGATGAACCGATTTGCGCGTCTTCAATCGTGACCCATCCGCTGCGCGCGCCCAGCACGTTCACTGCACGTATGCGCAGGTCGTAAAGCGTGTTTGGTGATGTGTTTGGGATGTCGGCAAAGGTTGCGCTGCCGTCCACATAGAAGCTAGGCCGCCAGTCGGTATCCGCAGAAAGCTTGAACTGAATCTCAAAGCTTCCGCCGTTTGTGACATACACGTTGCCATAGGGCAGCCACTCAAGCACAAGGTTATACACCGTGTCGCCGCCCACCGTATCAACCGCCCGCGAATTGTAAGACACGGACGAAGGCGCAGCAACGATGGTGGGGCTTGGCAGGTTGGTATCTGGTGCGCTTGCCACCGCTTCTGCGTCGCTTGCCGTCCAGCTGTATGAATCAGAGTTTTCTTCGCGCAGTTGCAGCGTGATGCCGTTCTGCAAGTCAAACGTCCAGTTTACCACGCGGAAAATCTTTTCGCTCCAGCCGCGATTGGTGTTGTTGACTTTCACAACATCCCATACCGCCAGATTCAGTGCCTTGTAATTGCATGACATTGTCACGCTGATTTGCTCGCGGCCTTTGCGCAGTACGATTTTAGCAATACGCTGCGCCGCTTCTGCATCGGTAGTGTATGGAAGCTCAATCTCGGTGAATATCCGCTCGCCATTGTCCTGCGCCTCAAAGGTTGCGCTGGTGAGTGGCGGGAAGTCATCAGACTGCCATTGCTTATCAGGTGCGACATACCGCCCGCGCACCGCGTTGAACAACTGCTGCCGCTCGATGCGGTTGACTGACTTAATTTCGCCAGCAAGCCACGATTCATCAATGACGGGTACTTCTGGCGTGTCGTAAGCCCCCGCATATATGCGAAACACACCACGAGGGGTGGTTACAGTGCCAACGCCAGCGGTTAACAAGTCCTCAAGGTTATCAAGCGGCGCGTTCGCCGTGTCCACAATGCCGTTGATCGTGTAACGCTTGATGGTGCTTGCATCCAGCTTGGTGATGGTTTCATCTGCAATGTTTGCAGCCGCTGTGGTGAAGGTGTCGTCTATTTCTGCGGATGTTGCGCCAAAACCATACGGCAAGCCAGAGAAGTCACGCGAGAAGATATAATCCCGCACGCATAGCGCATAGTTGTCACTCCACGCCGTAAGCGTCGTGCGCGGGTCGTAAACCTTCTTGCCCTTCATCACCACGTTGAGCGTTGGTATGCCGTTGGTGAACACGTCAGGATTCCATTGCAGCCGCATGTAGGTATATGCAAGCCCACGCAGGCGGTGGTCAGCCGTCCAGTTCGATGCTTCCGCTGTCAGAAACGAATCCGCCAGCTGCGTATCAGTGCCAAAGTGGTGCTTGATGCGCACATATGATTTGCCATCCTTTTTGTAGGGGGCTTCATTCACAAAGCCGTTGGCATCCAGTGTCACTAGGTTGTCGTTCAGGTAAACCTCATCATACGACTGCACTTCATGCCCGCAGTGAACAATCACCATGTGCAAAAAGAGGTTGTCCCCTGTTTGCGATATGCCGTCCGAATCATTGGCCGTAGGGTAGGTTTCAATGTATGCAAGAGTGCCACCCACCCGCGCACGCCCGTAAACAATCTTGTGGCTGTCAGATGAAAGCCGCACCACCTGACGAAATCCTTGGTCTAGGTTTTGGGCGTTTGTCGAGCCGCCGCCTGATTTCTTTGCCCCGCCGCCTATCAGCTTGCCGCCAACCTGTTGCACCGCGAATCCAACAAGCGAGCCAAACAGTCTATCAACAAACACAGCTTGACCAAGTGAGCCAAGGATTCCAGAACCAAACAATGCTCCACCAAGGGCTGTTCCTGCCGCAAACGAACTTGCTGCCGATGCTGCAACGGCTATAGCAACAGCTGGCATCTTAAACCTTCCATGCTTTCGTGCAGTTGATTGTTAATACGTGAACAAGCCCTGAATCTGGCTTTAGAAAATAGCTCTTGCGGCCACAGCAAATGCCGATTGCGCCAGACGGTAGTGCCACAATATCCCCGCGCCCCGCTGCCTTGACTGGTATGCTTTGCAGGTGTGCGTCTGGTATTGCTGCAGGGCTGTCAAACCCTCGCGCAAGCATAAGCTCGGTTGCTTCAATCTCGGTGGAGTATTGACCGCTCCACTGCCCAGCGTAATCAGTGCCAAGGATGGAATCAACAAAGGTTGAAGCCCACAACGCGCAGTCGTTTTTTCCCCATTCAAAGGCAATGGTTTGGGATTGCTCGATGTACTGCGCGAGCTTATCCTCCCAACCTTCGCACCTCATACGGATTTTCTGCCCCAGTTAATTTCTTTTTGTGCCGCTTGATCAACAAACTCCAAGCCCTTATCGCCTGCAAAGCGTGCCTGTTGGTCGGCGTTGGTGTAACGCCTAACCACTGGCCTATCCCATGCCGCGATTCTGCTTTCGGTCGTGATTGTGACCTTGCACTCGTTTGATTCGGTTATTTCAGAAACATCCATCCTGCCTTGGTCGAGCAGGTCGGGTGTTGCAACAAGCTGGCCTGTGGTTTGGTCAAGGAAGCCTATGTATAGCCGCGCTGCCCTGCCTTGGTAGTCTTCGCCTAGCACAATGCTAATCATGGCATTAGGAATGCCTGTCAGTGTATATTGCAGGGTGCGTTTTTGTAGCTCTGCGCTTTCCTCAACATTGCTGACGAAGCCGAACGTCCCAACACCAAGCCAGTCGAATCCGCCCCATGTAATAGTGCCAATTCCAGTGTGAACACGCACAAAACCACTGGCAAAATCAAGCTCTGCAAACAGCAGGGCAACCCCGATGGATTCCTTGTTGATTTCAGTGACATTGTTTGTGGCAAGGCCTCTACTCATGGCAGTGACTCAAAGCAGCTAAATGTTTTTTCCTGATAAATTCCGTTGTGGTCTGCAACCCATGCAAGCTGGTTATCGTCTATCAACCGCATTTTCGCGCGTGGGCGCACGATGGTGATTGCCGCGTTATCCGCAGGGCTGTTTCTGATGAACGGCTCAAAGTTGAGCGTGACCTGCCCACTGCCGTTGGTGTTTGCATCCTGAGTGAGCCGCTTGTATTCATCCCCAAACGTGAAGGAATCGCCCGCGCGCAGCCAACGCAATGTGTTTGCAGGGCAACCATCAATGGCAAGCGTTGTGCCTGTCTGACCGCTTCCATTAACCAATGGAGCGCCGCCGCCAACGCCGAGGTTTAGCTGCCAGTCGGGGTCGGACATGTAGAACGTTTCTGACATGCCGCGCAGCTTGAGAAAGAACGCCATCCAAGGCGCGACTTCGTGCTTCTTCATTGCCCTAAGTGTTACGTCTGCACGCCACCGCGCACCCGCAAGCTGGACGGTTTGCACCGATTTGTTAATCGGGCTTGTGAATATCTGTGTGTTGGTTTCGAGGTAAAAGCTCGATGACTTTATGAACCCCGTGGTGTTTGGCATATCAATAGGCATGACTGCTACCTCACACCAGCAATTTTGGAGGCCGAGCCGCCGCGCTGCATCGACGAGAACACCGCATCATGCGCAGCCTTGGCAACCTGTGGCAGCATGGCTTGCAGTTCCGCCCTGTTTACGCCATTGCCGAAGGTATTATTCTGCACCACGGTCACACCGCCCCCCATGCCGCCGCCGCTTCTTATTTGCTGCGCTTGTGCGGCTGGTATAATCATTTCGCCCTTGTGCACCTGTGCAATCATGTCTTTTGGCAGGTTGTAGCTGCCCACATCAAATGAAGGGAGGATGTCTTTAAAGAATCCGCCTATGCCTCCACTGCCACCAAGCAGGCCGTCAATGCCGTCGATTATGCCATTGGATAGCGGCTGCGATATTGACCGCTCAAAGATAGCCTGTGCTATTTGCATAGCCATGTTGCGAAACGCATTGCCAGCACTGCCAGCGGTAAAGGCCGCTTGTGTCAGGCCTTGAGCAAGGTTGTTTTTTAGGCTTTCGGTGAAGGCTTCTGATTCGCGGCGCGCGCGGTCTAATGCGTCGGCTTGTTTATTATCCGCCTCGGTTTTTTCCTGCGTTTGCTTAATCGCTGCGGCGGCTGCTTGTCTTACTCTTGGGATGTTGGTATTTGCTGCGCCGCCAACAGGCATTGCAGGGCCATACATTTCAGATGCGGTGGTTACGAATCCGCCCGCCTTGGATTTGGCTTCCCATGCGGCTTGGCCTTCAAGTTTAGTGTTTGGCAGTGAATCACCGAGCCTTGCTGCATTGAGCGACCCGCGCAGCCTGCCTGTTTCTGGCATAACACTGCCGATTGCGTTTAACACATTAACAACAGCGGCCAGAAGCTGAATGAACTCATTACGAGCTTCGATTGCCACCGCTGAAAGCTTGTCCCCAAAATCATCAAGGACTTTTACAGAATCGGCCAAGGCCTTGTCTGTTTCAGAAGCCGCCTCAGCAAACTGGCGCATGTCGCCATTGGCTTGCTGGATAAGCGGTATTAATTTGGCAAAGCCACGGCCAAAGATTGCGCGGCCTATTTCGGTTTGCTCAAACTGCGTGCCAACTTTAGATAGCGCATCAGCGATAGTGTAGAATTGTTGTTCTGGCGACATGGCAAGCAATGCCTGAATGTCGATGCCTAACCGCTGGAATGCCTGCGCTAGGCTGCCTTCCATATCCTGCGCCGCTTGGCCTATATTCGCATTCATCAGGTTGATTGCTGATGAAAAGTTTTCGATGCTAGATCCCGTTTGCGCAAGTGGCACTTCAAGAGCAAGCAGTGCGTTGGTGCTAAAGCCTATCTGCTGCGCCATGTCCGTGATTGCGCCTGCGGCCTGTAGTGCGCTTTTGGAAAACGACACAATAGCCGCAACACTCAAGGCTGGCATAAGCGTTCTTGCAGCAGCAGCCACGCCACCAAGCGAGGTTTGCATCTTACTGCCTGATTGCTGTACTACGCCGCTAACACGTTTCATTTCAGATTCAAGGCGCGATGCGTCAGCTCGTATCCTGACAACGAGTTCCGCCATTTCTGAACTAGCCATATTTTGCTTTGTGCGCCCTTTTTGCCGCTTCGAGTTCTTCTCGTAGCGTTTTGATTTCTTTGTCTGTGAATCTTTGTGTTTTGGGCTTTTTTATGCCCTTGGATAGTGCGTAGCCTTCCCAAGCGTCTGCAACATCCCATGTGGTTGCACGCCAGAATTGATCAGGCGGCCAGCGCAGAATGCCTAAGCAGATTTGCTTGTATTCGTCCCATGGGAAGCTTCGAGTGTCTGTGCCAGTTTCGTCAGCTTCCCCAACAGCTCCCCCATGTTTCCGCGCACCTCTTCGCGGTCAACTGGCTTTGCAATAAAGATTCGCAACGCTGCATGCGCATGAATAGCGGCCAAGGTATAGCCATCACTGCCCACGCCTAATTCGAAGAGTGCGTCGCCGATTTCTTTTTCACTCAACTGGTTGCCAGTGCTTGCAATCATTATCCGCAAGAGCCTTGCCAGCTCGCGCACCTGCATGTCGATGGAGCGCGTTGTTATCGTGATAATGTTCTCTTTGAAGGCATATTCAATGTCGCTGATCAGCTGGAAGCTGCCATGCACTTCATAATCCCTACCGTTGAATGGCAGGGTGTAACGAGCTTGTGATGGTTGGTATGTCATGGGTTTATTGTGGTAGTGGTGCGCGAATAGCCGCAACCGTTACAGACGTGACCGCGCTGTAAGTGACTGCAACGCGCCCGTTGGCGTTATTATATCCACCAGAGGCAACATACGGGATGATACGTTCTGCGCCGTTGGTTACGGTAAATGCGCGGTTGGCAGGTACGATACGCCCAAACTGTGGGTCGTCAACTGTGGCTTGCTGTGCGGCCACGGTCACGGTGATTGGTGCGCCACCGCCGTTTTTTACATGCAAGTACGTCTTGCCATCGTTGGCATATTCGTCACCGCCCGCCCCTGCCGACGCATATGTTGGTGCAAGGCCTGTGGTTAAGTCAATCTCTTGAACTGTTAAAGTAGCCATTGTGTGCCCCTATTATGCTGCTGTGAATGTCCACGCGCCGCTGCTGTTGAGCGTCACGCTGAATGTTTGCTCGCCGTTGTGTGCGCCGCCGCCTTGGAAGTTGCTTAAATGAAACAGCCCTTCCCACACGTCGCCATCAGCAAAGCCGCCGATTGAGTAGGTGCTGATTGAACCGCTGTTTGCAGCCGCAAGCATGGTTTCAAACACGGTGGTATTGTCTGCTATGCCATCAAAGCTGATAGACAGTGACTTTGTGCCAGCGTTTTCTAAGATGGTGCGGAATCCGTTTGAATCCTTGTTTGTGATGTCCACAATTTCATGGTCAAGGGTGAATGTGTGATTGCGGGTTTGGCTGATTACCGTGCCTGCTGCCCAAGTGCCAGCTTTAAGGGTTAGGCTTCTTCCTACATATGCCGTCATTGTGTTGTACTCCTATTGATTGTTATTCGTGAATAATGGCACGGAAGCGTTGCACCCCGTGGTAGTAATGGTCGTTTGCGCCTTCGATTGCGGTTTCTTGGAACGTCTGCTGAAACTCGCAGTAAATCATCACCAGCTTGAATCCGCTGACGGTGATATTTGTTTCTGACTTGTGCAGGGCGTCATAAATATGCCCCATGATTGCCTTGACACTTTTGCGCCCCGCCTTCTCAAAATCCCAGCAATGAATGGTGAGTGTGACCTCCCAACCGTTGCTGGTCTTGGTGTCGAAGTCGATGCTTGTGTCATCCCCGATGACAACGTAAGGCGCGGCCTCTCGCTGCGGTATGTGGTCAAACACCTTGTTTGTGCCTATGGCTGATGTCAGCGCAGCATAACCCGTCAGGCGGCTGTAAATACCAGCCTGCAGCGCGTTTAGTGGCATTGCCATAGTGTGTTACTTCTTCCCTGCTTTTTTGGCTGCATCGTTCAATGCTTTGTTGAGCCTGTCCTGAATCCAGCCCTTTGACTTTTCATAGGCAGGGAACATGAACGGACGCGCCGCCATCTTTGCCGTGCCGAACTCAAGGTGGCGTGCGTAATTCACCAAGCCTCGCCCTGCTGTAATAAAGGCCTCAAGCTTGCCTGTTCTTTCTGTGTATGAGCTTATGCTGTTGAGCAACCTCCCAGTATCAGAAGCGGGGGCTTCACCTGCTGCCGAGGCGCGGTGTGTAATCGTGCGGCGTTGGTAAATACGCCCTGATTTATTGCCTGACCTAATAGAATCCTTGGCCTCGCGCTCAACCTTTTGCGCACTTAAGAACAAGGCCTTGCGTATCTCTTTATCGGTTTCGACAATCATTTTGTCAGCGGCCTTTTGGATGTCCTTCAAGCCTTCTATTTCAAAGGTGAAGTCCATGCTATGCCAGCCGTTCGATTGCCTTGATGTTTAAGAATGTGTCAGCTTCGCTTACGTTTATGACTTCTTTAATGACAAAGATACGCTCGCCAAGCTTAAAGCGGTTTTTATCAGTTACGCCAGCAAGGTAACGAATCGTTATATTGTGCGACACTGGCGTTTCAAGTTGCTGCGCCTGATAGCGTTCATAGGCCTTTGTGGGTTCAAGCTTCGCCCATAAATAGCACTGCGTTTCCCAAGCTTCCGTCCATCCGCCCTGCCCGTCCGATGTCCTTACCAAGCGTTGCAATTCAAGCCGCTTGTCCATCATTGCTGGCGCGTATTTAGAGCATGTTTTCACCGTATTTCCTATGCTGCTGTAATAGGTTGGTGCAAGCTTCTGGCATATCACAAATGATGCGTGCATCATACATGTGCGCGGCGTGCATCAGAATGGCGGTTTTTATCGAGCGCGGCACGTCAACTGCCGATGCATACCCAGTAACGTAGGTAATAACAATCGCGGCCTTTTCGCGCATGTTTGCAGGCCAATAGGCTGAGTAGTTCAACACCAGCCTGCTTGATGCAGTATCGAGTGTGTAATTTGATGATGCGTAAGTGCTTACGTTGTTTCCGATGTCATATGTCTGCACTGAGGTGATGCTTCTCACATCCCCATAAGGCAGGTCTATTGCGCGAGATAATTCACCGTAAAGGCACGTAACGGGCAGTTCATACGTGCCATCGGGCAAGTTACGCGCCCAGCCGCTTTGTGGAAGGTCAAGCGTAAGCGTGCGGGTTTGTGACACGATTGCGCGGCGCAAGAAACGTTCAGCAGATTCTCTGGCCGTGGTTATCAGGTTATTAAGCATTGCATCGTCGGCATTGCTGTCAATCTTCGCCCAGTCTTTCAGTTCTTGCAAGGCTACAGGCTCAGCCGTTGACTGACTGACTAACCTACTGCTGGTGCGAAATGACATAAATATTTATTTCTTTGCTGGCTTTTTTGCTGGCTTGGTTTCGGCTGACTTTACAACCTTTGTTTCATAATCATCGGCTTCATCATTTTGAACTTCAACAACACCCATTTGAATAAAGCACTCAAGCAGACGTTCGCCTATTTCGTATGTTTCACCTTCAAGATAAAGGCGCGGATAAACTTCACCATCGTTAACGCCGTTGGTAGTTTTAAGCATTTTAATCTTATTCATGGCATTGCCCTTAAAAAAGAAGGGGTGAGGATTTTGCCCCACCCCTTAAGCTAAAGTTTATACAGCAGGTGCAAACGTTGGATCACCAAGCACGTTGGTCACGGTGATAAACGTACCAGTTGCGTGCGTGCCGCCGAATACGGGACGCAAACGGAAGAAGCGGCGGCCACCGATATAACCAATATCGAAGCTACCAGCCGCAGCAACCGCAGCAGTCCATGAACGCACGATTCCGCTGGTGACTGATGTAACACCAGCCGCAACAACGTCATTGATTGTGCATGGCGCAAAAGTAACGTTATCGTCAGAATGTTCTGCGGTAAAGTCAACACGGTTTGTGCCAGTGAAGGTGATGCCGCCCGCTGCGTGGGTAACAACAGCTACGCAAGAGCGAAAGCCCTGCAAGTCTGCTGCTGTCGTAGTAGGCGTGGCAGTAAGTGCAGCCGCAGGTGCAACAGACACCACAGGGCTGATATTTGAAGCTAAGTCGCGAAACATAATGTAATCCTTTCAATTAATAATTAAGCCAAACGCTGAAGCTTGATTGCTTCAAAGTTCACAACACCACCGCCAGTGCGCTTGGTAGTATAGAAAAGCACGTTTGGTTTAGAGGTGAACGCGTCACGCAAGATGCGAATGCCAGTGCGGTCAACGATGGTGTATCCTGCACCAAAGTCACCGTAAGCAATAGCAAGGGCGTTCGCTGCAACTGAAGGCATATCGTCAGCCATCACAACGGGCTTGGTCATAATTGAACCGATAAGCGCGTTGTTATCAGCTGGCATCAGGTTGAAGATTGGACGGTTTTGGTTGTCCAGAATCGTCATGATGTTGGCAATCGTAGCGCGGCGAAGCATAAACACAGCGTTAGGCTGATATGCTTCTTTGAGTGAAACTTGCAGGTTCACAAGGCCAGCGTAAGTTACAACACCAGAAGAGCCAGAGTTCACTTGCTCGATTTGCGCAGAGCGAACCGTTGTGCCAGCAGTGTGAGTTAGGAAGCCGCGAGGCTGGCCTACACCGTTACCACTAACAAATGCAGTGTTTTCAGTGCGTGCAATAACATCAGCTACTTTTGTTGCAAGCCATCCCTCTGCGTTGAATGCAGCATCATCAAGCAGCTTTTGGGTTGCCGCTGGTTGTGCATATACTTCATGAACAGGGATAACGATTTTGTCAATCTGAGGCGTTGCAGTCACAGGGCGAGCTTGTTGCTCTGATACCCAGCCACCAACGGCAGTGTCTGCATCTGAAACAACTTCATAAGCATCGCTTGAAATTGTAACCACGTTAGCAATGCTGCGAAGTGGGGAGGTTTCAAAGATACGACCATTTACGATGCCGCCAAAGGTTGGCAGTACCATAAAGCCACCGTTGAAATCGGTGTTTACGCTAAGGTCTTTCAGTTCAAGGCCGTATTTTTCGACATTCTTTTTTGCAAAGCTGTCCATGTAAACACGGTCTTCATCGTTACCGCGCAAGAAATCAGAAAAGAATTTTTTGCTTTTCTCTTCAACGTTGCTTACTTCGCCTTTAGTGTTAGGGCGTGCAAGCGCGTTTTGCAGGCCTTTAACTTCTTCTTCAAGTGCCTTTTGCTTTTGTGCGTACTCTTGTGAAGTTTGCAAGGCCTTGGTGATGTCTGATGCCATCATATCAAGCTTGCCTTGATCAAGTGAATCAAGAAAGCCCTTTTTAGCAATGATTGGTTGCAAGTCAGATTTGAAAGCCTCGAAAGCTTTCATGCCAGCTTCTAGCTGGTTAGCAAGTTCGTTTGTCATGATGTCCTCGTTAATGTTTAAGTGTGTGTAAGAAGGCGGCAAATTTCTTTGCCGCCTGTTCTGTTTCACTCGCTTCAACATCCCGTTGACCGCTCAGTGCTTTAAAGCCTTTGGCCGTGATTATCTTCGCGGCTTCATGGCTAAACTTTCCTTCATCTCGAAGGAATCTCTCAAAATCGCGCTCAGTTTGCGGCGCGGATTTTACGTTGGTAATAGTGGCCTGATCGTTGGCAGGAAACGTTACCAGCGAAACTTCATAGAGTTCAATTTCTTTAAGGATGCGGATGTTTTTATCATACTCAGACTCGACAACCCGATAGCCTATACTCATTGAATCGAGCGCACCCGCTTTAGCTAATTTATAAACGTCATTGCCTAGCGTTGTTTCTGGTATATTGCCTTCAAGGTAGAGGCCTTTTGCGTCCTCGCGCACCACATCCCATAGTCCAAGAAGGTCGCGGTGTTCAAACATCATCTTTACCTTGCGCTTGGCAATAGACTTGGCAAACGCGCCAGCAACAACGATGTCATTATACGAATCAACATTACCAAAGGTTGAGCCATAGCCAGAAATACGGCGCGAGCCTTCATCCAGCTTAAGCTCTAGGCTTATGCTTTTGTGTGTCATTTTCATGTGGTTTTATTCCTTTTCCTCGTGGGCTATGCCGCATCGGCAGTTAATTGTTTCTTGCGGCGGGGCTGAGTCGTCGCCGGGTCTGTCCATGTACACACCGTCAACATTAAACATTTGATCAAGCCCTACAGCCTGACCATCCGCGTCGATGTGCGATTGCCTTGTTCTGTCGTCATTTGTTGCAAGCCACACCTTTTGCAGCGTGACACCGAACTCTTGCTCTGCTTGCCTTGCGGTTTGCAGGCTGCCATAGGTGGCGGCGTTGTGGGTTTCGGTGCGTGCAATAAGCGCGGCTCGGTATGGCGTTTGCTGTGATACCTTGCGGATGTTTGCCGCAATGGTGTTCACGCTTTCACCAGCCGTAACGCCTGCGTCAATGACGCTGCGTATTTCGTCTGTGTCTGTGGATGATATGCGTTCGGCCTTGGCCAATGCCTGTGTTGTAATCCATTCAGCCATCAGGCTTGCAAATAGATTTTCAACGGCCTTTTTTTCAATCTTGCGCGATTTGATGTTATTTAACACCAAGCCGCCAAAGTAGGGGATTACTTCCTGATAGTGGGCTTGCAGCGCGTTTCGCACCGCTTGCTTGTAATCACCCGCCATGTGCGACGGTATGGCCGCGTTAGATTCGTAGCCACCCGCAACCGCGTTGATGTAGCGCGTGCGTGACCTTGCAACCAGAATCCTGAGCTTTTGCTCGTATACAGCCATCCCCCGCAGCCATAACCTGAGCTGCAAGCGGCGTGATTTCATAGCCTTTTTACTCTTTACGCATTTGTGGGCGCGGCTACTTCGCTAAGCCCCATATCGCCAATCAGTTCAAGCGGTATTTTGCTTGCGTCAATCAGCAATGCGTCGCCGCCTTCTACAGGTTCATGCCCCATGGCCTTGCGTTTCTCGTTAATTGTTAGCGAGTTGCTGGCCTCAATGCGGTCTGATTTCATCTTGCGCAGCGGTTCAAGCGCGGGAATTGTATCTTCATCAAACCACAGCTCAACGCCGTCATTGTAGCATGGTGCAAGCCAATTATTAAGCGAGCCAAGCATCGAGCGTAGCAGTGGCAACACCGTGTCAGTCCATAGCGCAAGGCGTGCTTCTGCCATGTTGCTGTAGGTTGCGTCGCCGGGTATTCCAAGCAGCTGCGGTGGTACACCATAGGCCAGCGCAATGTCGCGCTTTGCGTTGTTTATGTTCTCGCGGTGATCCATGTCCTTTGCGTTCATGGACATTTCTTTCCAGTCCAGCCCACCCTCAAGCAGCAAGGGACGGCCAGCGTTTGACGCGCCAGTGAACTGCTGGTCGATTTGCTCTTTAAGGCGAAGGTATTGTTCGTCTGACAGGTTTTTGGCAAGGCCGTCCGAACCTTTAACGCATAACGCACCAGAGGGGCGGCCTTCGTTTTGAAGTAACCGCAGATTCCATTTGCTGCCCTCGTTCTGAATATCAACGCCATAGGCTGACGCTGACATAGGGGATAAGCCTTCCCACTGGTCAATCGGGTTGAACCTGCGCTTGTACATCACGGCTGACATGCCAGTAATTTGATTCACAAAGTAGGTGGTGGTTCTGCCCTTGTTGTCCTTGTACTCGTAGGCGCGGGGCAATCCCATGTCACCCATGTCGATTTTTACGCAATCAGGCTTAAGCAGGTGCAGCTCTTTTGGTGGCTTGCCCTTGGGGTTCATCGGGTCAATGCCAGTGCCTAGCACATACGCGCTGCCAGCAATCAGATAGTAGCGCACCAATGCGCCCATGAAGTCATCCCCTGCCATCATGGGGTTTGGCTTATTCATCAAATCAAGCAGCGGGTGTTTTTCAACCAGCGTGTATTTACCGTTGTTGTCTTTTTTGTAGGCAGCAATATCAACGGACGTGATTGCATCGGCAATGCGGTCAGTGCAACCACGCACAACAGGGTTAAGGCCGTATCCTTCTGTGGCATAGGTTGCGTAATTGGCCTGCATTGCACGCATTGCGCCAAGGCCAAACATAAAGCTTGCGCTCTTTGCCTGCAAATCGGGCGCGGCCTTCTGCTGCTTGCTGTTAAAAGGCCAGATTCGCATTGTTGTTATAAGCTCCTGATTCTCATTTGTGTTTTTGGCACTGACATTTTACTGACTGCCAAGGCTAACGCGCATACGCAGTCATCGTGCATCCCTTGCGGCGCAGAGTATTTCACGCCAGTGCGGGTGTATTCATATTCGAACTGCTCAAGCTCTGTTACGATGTGGCCTTCGGGGTATTCAACCTTTTGCGATTGTATTGCAACCGCGAGGCCTTCCATAAGCTGCTGCTTGCTGGCACTTGAGAACTTGAAGCCCTCAAAATTGCCTTGGCTGCCTTCTTGTATATCCTCTAGCACTGGGTCGCCAACGCCAGTTGAGTCAATCAGCGCGGGCGTGTTGCCAACCATTGCTTTAATCCGCCGCTTGGTTTCTTGCCACGGGGATTGCCAACGCTCAAACTTCGCCACCCTGCCTTCATCGTCAAGGCCTATGGCCACCGTCCAATCGTATGACTTCGCAAGGTCGATGCCCCATGCCGCAACAGGCTTATTCGATAGCGGCGCAATACACGCCCTGATTGCCGCAATCCCGAAAGGGTTGCCACCATCATCAGACGGCTTGCATAGGTAAAGCTCGTTGAACACCTGCTCGGGCAGTTGCCGCTTTGCGTCTTCAACCTCTTCAAGCTGCAGCACGCCACCAGCAACCGCATCATACGCCGTGATGACGTGATATTCCATGTCCTGCGTGCCTGATTCGGCGCGGCGGCACATTTGGTAAAAGAAGTTCTTTTTGCCCTTTACGTTGCCAATCAGGCGAAGCATTCCGCGTGTGGCCGTAAGGGTTGAGCGTAGCGCGTGGAACGCTTCGTCTTTCCAGCGGCTGGCCTCATCACCAACCGCCGCCTTAACGTCTTCACCGTATAGGCTGTCAGGGTTATCAGCCCCCTTAAACCAGATCACCGCGCCATTTGGCAGTGTGATTGTAAGCTCTGATTCGTTTGCCTTGTAAAGATGAACAGGCGTAAAGCGTTTCAATCGCCTATAAGCAATCTTGGCTTGAGCGTAAATCGGTGCAACCCACCAGTAGTTATCGCCATCCTTGCCCTGTATTGCCTGCTCAAATATCCAAACGATGCATGATATTGTTTTGCCAGCCTTAGTGGATGCCTCCACCATGCCATAACGCTTGGTGTGGAATATGGCCTCAAGCTGCTTAGGATAAAGCCACGGCCTAGTATATTCGTACTTAGCTTGCGCTGTCATCGGCTTCACCGTTCGGCTTGCCTAAGTTGAGGGTGAATATCGCAGGCGCAATCGGGTTGTCTTTGTCGCCCCTAAGCGTTGTCACGTCGCCGTAACTGCGAGGTTTCAGCTTGGAGGCCTTCCACTTTAGGTTGGAAGATATGACGCTTGCAGCACTTGCTTCTAATTTTCCGTTCGCCAGACTTTCGTTGATATCATCAAGCATATCAGCCGCAACATCACCCGCCGCCTCTCGCGCGCGCGCACACTTTGTGCCAAAGTCTTCATTTTCTCTTTGCCACCTTAAAACGGTTCGGCGCGACGGCATGTTTTTCTTCTGACATATTTTTACAAGACTGATTCCGTCTTCCAAATCTGAAAGGATTTTGTCTTCAAGGGGTTTTGTAAGTTTCCAAGTCATACATACAACCATTCACCAAATAGTTCAGGCTTGCGAGTTGCAGCATACCGCATTTTTTCTTTTGTCTTTTCAGAAACGTAACCCTGCTTGAGCAATATTCCTAGCTGTTGCTTTATTTCCCATAGCCTTGCTTTTTCTGGGGTTGAAACCCTAGCTATAGCTCTAATTTTCCCGTTTTTTTGCCTTGTTTCCAAGCTACAGTACGGCTGGTCACCGCCTTCTGCTACATTCAGAAGACGACCGCTCTGCCTATACTTTTCAATCGTCAGCTTTTCTGAAATTTCCCAATCATCGGTTTCAAATAGAATTTTTAGCTTTGGACATAATCCGCTTTTTCTAAGCTTATTTATCCAACGATATAGCGGATAATCTCTTCTTGTTTCCCTCATATGGCTTTTGAATCTATGATGTGAATCGCTCGATTTTCCAATATACCTTACTTCACCCGTTTCTGGATCACACAAGGCATATATCTCGGCCTTTTTAGGCTTTTGCTTCTTGCGCTGTTTAGCGGCTTTTTTGGTTTTTGCTGGCTTGTTTTTCATGGTTGTTACACTGGTTTGCGTAGGCTTTTGCTGCACGCCTTACTGCGTCTGGGTGCATACAAGCTATGTCACACGCATCATGGAAGCTTACACCGTTTGTGAATATCCAGTTTCGTGCATCTTCGCCTAACCCGCCATTGCTGCGGCAGTCTTTAATTGCTTGGATTATGACGGCCTGAAACAGTCGTTGCTCGCCCTCTACATGCTGCTCGACATGTTCGACTGCTATTTCGCGCATATGGTTTTGGATATAAAAAAAGCCACATCAGCGAGGCTGCGCGGCGGGTTTTTGCGTGTATATCTTTAGTTACACGAATCTGATTATGCCCACATTGTAGCGTTACAGTGGCCACTAGTCAACAAGAATTTCTTGCTGTTCGTTTTTGCGGTCGATGTAATCGTTTCTGGCTTTGTATTCTTCGATGTAAAAACGTGCCAGTTCGTCCAGTGTTTCGCCAAGGCGGTCTATGCCTGTGTTCTTTTTGCGCCAGCCAAAACTGCTGTGAACTTCCTTGAGGGAGCGGCCTTCGATGCAAACACGAAAGGCAAGAAGGCGGCTGACTAGGCTTAAGGTTTTTACCGCCCGCATGTAACGCTCGAAGGCGGTGTGTGGATTGTCGAAGTCGATGTTGACGTAAACCCCGCTTTGCGCACCAAGCAGCGACAAGGTGTTTTTATTGACGTGGCTTACCGAGTAATCGCGAAACAGCGTGCATCCAGCGCGGTACTGGTCGAGGGTGATTTCATTGCGCACGTAGTAGCGGTCTAGCGGGTGGTTGAGCACGCGAGCACGCTTCTTGCTGCCCTCGCCTATCATCTCGATTTCAAAGTGCTTACGCAGTTCTGGCGTACCGAGATCTATGTTTTCATCGTTGGGTGTCGGCTGCTTCGGTTTTGTTTTTTTTGCCATTGTTCAGCCCCCTATGCGTATTGTTCAAAATGCGTACCCTTGGCGCTTACAATCAGCCTAGGGTTGTTTTCATCGCCAACATGATTCCAAGCTGTGTATCGCGTGTCCATAAGCTCCATCCACGCATATTCGCTGCTTGGGTCTTTCTTGCAAAGGCGATAAGCTTGGTCACATGCAAGGCGCAATCCCTCACCGCCACGGGTGTTTCCGTCTTGGTTTTCTTGCGCTGTTACTAGCCCCCAAATGCCATGCTTTTTGCACGCCTCTGCCAACCACTGCGCAACGTGGTCTTGATGTTCTGCGAGAGACTGGCTGCGCTGTTTTCCGCCAACAAGCTGCCAACAATCGAGGATAAAACCCTTGATGCCAAATTTGCGAACGTACAGCGGTAGGATGTGGCGCAGGTCGGTGAATGTAAGCCCGGGCGCATCCACGTAATAACGGACTGGTTGCGTCACTACAGCATAATCAGCAATGCGCTGGATAAACTGCGGCGATTGACTATCATGCACCCTAAAAGCCTTGGTGTAATTGCCAAACTGCATGGCCAGACTGCGCTGCTGGATTTCTTCACTGCCCATTTCAAGCGCGAGGTAGAGATGCTTTTCGCCTGAGTTTTTCAAGTGTGTGCTGATTGTGCCAAGCATCATGGTTTTTCCCATTTTTTTGCGAGCAACCAAACCGTAAAGCTTGCCAGCGTACATGCCGCCATCCATTGCTGCATCAAGCACAGACAGTCCCGTGCTGCTGCGCGGTATCTCGCCCTGTGTTAGCCGTTCCACAATCCGCATCGTGACTTGCTGCTCGCTGCTGACTTGATAGCGCGACTTGCCCGAATTTACCTCGTCAAGCGAGCTGTGAAGGCTTGCCACTATCTCGCCAGCCTCTACGTCTGCGCCAAGGTCGAGTGCTTTTTGGATTGCGTTCTGGCAATGCGCCACGATTTCACGGCGGCGGTATGCGTCGATCACCACATCAGCTTCGTTTTTAATATCAACCACCGCAATAGCTGAGGCTGCAAGCTGGATCAAATAGCGGTCGTTTTCTGCGCCAAACCTGCCACGCAAAGTGATTGGCGTTGGTGTTTTTCCTGCATCAGCGTCTTTGCAGATTTCTTGGTAAATCGAGGCGTGCAGCTGATTTGAAAAATGCTTAGCATCAAAGTCTGGCGGCAAGCGATAAAGCCATTCGATGTTTGATAGAATCGCGCCAAGCAATCCTTGCTCTGCGGTTTCGTTGCCTATGGGCTGCATGGTTTCCGTCTTGCTCTGAAAGTTCACAATGTTGTTCATGGAATCCCCCTACAGCACTATGGCGTTGACAAGCGTTGGCTTGCTTTTTGTTTTTACTGGTTCTCCTGCTTGGGTGTATTGGCTTGTCCATCTTGAGTCATTGAGCCAAGCTGCTGCTCCCTTAGCGTATCCATTAGCGACTTCAGAACTTCCGATATATGCTTTAAGGCCATTTAGTATCTCCTCAGTTGTTGTTTTGTTTAATGCGTTTTTCCAAGCAGTAAAAGTTTTATCTTTATCCCCTCGTCTTTGTCTTGGAAATTTTCCCCAAAAAATTTCGAACTCATAAGTATATTTATTAGAAGATGAAGATGAAGATGAAGATGAAATGTTGGCTTTTGGTTGAACCAAATTTGAACCACCCTTAAAATCCCTTTTATTATCAGCCCTTTGCTTGGCACTTTTTTTGCCTCCAGCGGATGATTTTTGCTTCCAAACATGCTGTTTTTGAGCCTCTAAAATCAACCTATCGTGAACCAATTTTGTGCTGTCGGTTGGACTTTGGTTGAAGCATTTTTCAACCACCCTTAAATCATCTATATTATTCAAACGACTAAGCGTCAAAAGTTGTGTTTCATTATTTGGAAGGCTGCAATCACCTGATGCCCAGCAATAGCATAAAAGCCTAATGTATGCGCCCTCTTGAGCGGGTGTCATCATGGCAATTTTGGGGGATGATAACCAATCGTTAGGGTAAAATTGAAACGCTGGTGATTTTTTCATGTTTTAGATTCCTCGCCTGTTGTCCCCGCCATTAAAAATTACAAGGGGCGCGTACAAACAACGGCGAGGTTATGCTGCAAGCTTGTCAGCGGGTAATTAATCCGCTCAAGCCCCCGATGCCGAAGCATTCACTACATCATGCACAAGTGTGCGATGATTTCAAACGGTTTATGTTCAAGTTTTATTTACTGACTTTTTTAAAAACTCGTTATTAAATTTCAGCGCGGCTTCGTATTTTTGATAAGCCCTACGTTTTACGGCTTCGCTGTCAGGATGCCGCCCTGTGTCTTTTGCTTCATCAACGTAGGCGGTGACTGCGCACGCGTGAAAAACATCATCGAGAAACTCAGCTATAGGTGTCATACACCGCCCCGCTTTCTACCCGTTGGTTTGACGTATTGCTGCAAAACCGCGCCTAAAGCGTTACCATCAGGGCACTTGATAACCCTTGGCACTTGCCATTCGCTGAAAGCCTTTTTTAAATCATCAAGGGAGCGTATCAAGGCGTAATGGCCACCACACATTACCCAGTCGTATAAAAACACCTCTTGGGTGGGTTCTAATGGGTTTTTGCCAGCTTTTAACTCTAGGGCTGCACCCCTAAAAACATGTGTTATCGGATCAAGCCAGAAAACCAAAATATCCGCAACACCTGCACGTACACCCATACGCTTTAACCTTGCGCCAGTAAAACGTGTGCGCTTTTCACCGTTTGGCACTGCAAAGTAAAGCAGTCTAGGGTATTGTAAACGCAGATAATCATGCACGGCGCATTGCAAAGCAAACTCAGGGGTTGCGCGTTTCTTCATACCACCCCCCGCTTTGCGCTCTTAAAATCGAGTATTTCAGCGTCTTGCTGTTGCTGCATGCTACAAACGATTTCGGATAGCCTGAACATGTCTATGGATTCGTCGATCATGCCGCGCCAAAACTCAAGCATGATATGCGGGATAAGTGGCCAGAGGTGCATCATGCTATTTCCCCCTTGGTCTTAATGCGGTGCAGGTCGCGCTTTATGGCCTCAAGCTCGCTTGCCATAACCAAGCACAACGCCCTCACCTGCTCGTTTAAAACAATTTGCGCGGCTGGCAGGTTGTAGTGTTCTGCAAGTTCCTGCCGCGTCTTTAATTCAATCCCTATGACGTTCATGGCTTTTGACTTCCCCTGTTTGTTTTGTAGGGTTGCTCTCCACCCATTAAGTCACACCACTTTCACGCCTTAGGTAGGTGTCACCGTTACAAACACGGCAGGGTAGCCGCATGTGGCATCTTTTTTGCAGTCTATTTCTTTTTGCCCTTGGGCAAGCCATAGATTGCATCCGCAGTCACTTCGCCCTTTGTAAGGGTAAATAATATGCGCATTTCATCATCAGAAGGCTTTGAACCGTTAATGATACGATGCACGCGGCTGCGGTTTTTCTTGAATGCTCGCGCAACGTCTGCTTGCGTAAGCCCGTTTTTTTCTAACCAGATAGCTAGTGGGTGTTTTTTCATATGCTTTCATGTTCCTTTTTTAGCAACACCAAGTCAAACTGTTTTTGGTTGCGCTTTGTTTATTTTGATTGTTACTAATCGGTTACTGTAATGCCTTTTGGCTTTTTTACTTTTTCTGGCAGGTCATCCATAGGCAACACGCGCTGGAATCCACCAGAGGTTTCAATCATAACCTGATCGCCCTTTTGAAATACCACGTCATCCTTGTGCTGGTTTTGCAGAATCTTTTTAACCTTCTTGCTTTTTGTTGCGACAAGGTACTCATAGCCAACTTGGTTTTGCAAGTGTTGTTCTGCGATGCCGCCAGCTATTGCGCCTATAATCAACCCGCCAATGATTGCCGCCGCTTGGCCATCACCGCCGCCAATGGTTGATCCAGCCGCAGCACCTGCCAACATGCCGCCAGTTGCGCCAATCCCTGTATTTTCTTGCTGTATCTTCACCTCACGCACGCGGATAATTTTTCCGAACTCCATATCTACATTGCGCCCGACTTCATGCGCGTTGTATTGATTCTGTGATGAGTTTGGAACGCACGCCGTTAGCTGCGCTGTAATAAGTAGTAGTGCAATAATCTTTTTCATAAATGTCCTTTATTTAAGTTAAATTAATACAATAACCAGCCCCTAACCTAGCATTAACCAAAAATAAGGGCAACAAAAAAATGTTGCAGAATTTGCAACTTTGCTATTGCACGAGGTTTCACAATGTGCAACAGTGGGGCTACCAACAAGCAAACAGGGGGTTTTATGGAATACGAAGACGAGCACGACATCGAGCCGAACGGTTTTGATGAATACTACCACGAGGCCAAGTATGGCGATACGTCCATGCAGTTTGCCCACATTAACGCCGCACAGGGGCACAATGATACTGCTGCACGGTTTGCGCAAAAGGCCATTGACGCACGCACTAAATACGGCGTGCAGGGCGTGGATGCGTTGGCAATAGCAAAAGAGGCTTTACTGCGCGGTGATACGATTACGTTTGAAGCCATGGTGCATATGGCAAACCGCCGCCCCTTCTTTACGAACCCTGCAACTTACACGGCAACGGGGGTGGCATTATGATGAACAATATCTTGGTTGTTGTCTTTGCGATCACGGCAATCGTTACGCTGTCAGTCACAAGCTACCTTTACGGCAAGGTTGATGCACAGGCACGTTATGGCGAGGCCTACCAGCTGGTTATGGAGCGCGCGGATTATGTGACCGCCCTTGAGCTGCAACACCAGATTGCGCAGGTGCAGCCATGAGTTACATTGAAATCACATCACCCGAACAATGGCACGAGCTGCGCTTAAAGCATGTAGGGGGCAGTGAGGTTGCGGCCTTGTTTAACGCTTGCAGCTACCTGACAAGCCTTGAACTTTACCTTATCAAGCGCGGTGAAGCACCTGCAGGCATCGAGGATAACGAGCGCATGTTCTGGGGGCGCATGGTTGAAGATGCCGTGGCGCAGGGCGTCGCGCAGGTGAAGGGTTGGACGATTGAAAACCCCAAGGCCTATTACATATGCGATGACACACGCGGCATGGGCTGCACGCCTGACCGCTTTATATGCGACGCCAAAGAACGCCCACTTGGCCTTCTGCAAATCAAGAACGTTGACCGCCTGATATTCAGCAAATGGGAAAACGGCGAGCCGCCCTTGCAATACCAACTACAGCTACAGCACGAGCTGGCTTGCACTGGCCTGACGTGGGGTGCGCTGGCGGTGCTGGTGGGTGGCAACGAGCTTAAGATTTACGAGTACCAAGCGCATGCGGGAGCGATTGCCAGAATCAAAGAGGCGATCACGAAGTTCTGGCACATGGTTGACAATGCCATAGAGCCGCCAGCCGTTGCCGATGATTACGAGCTGCTTAAAGATCTGCACCCCGCTGATGAACACCGCATCATTGACCTAAGCCATGACAACGAGTTCCCCGAACTGTGCGCCACGGCCATTGAAGCTGGCGAACGGAGAAAAGAGGCCGAGAAGCAAGAGAAGGCAGCCAAGGCCGCCATATTGCAGAAAATCGGGGACGCTGGCCGAGCAACATGCAGCGGGTTCACCGTTAAGAAAACTACGGTTTCAAAGAAAGAGTACCTAGTTAAAGCCACTACATACCAAACCCTAACCATTAAAGAGGATATTTCAGCATGACTACCACCAACCAACCAAGCACAGCACTTGCCAAAAAGCCGATTGATACGGTTCGAGAAGTATTCGAGCGCATGAAACCGCAGTTTGCAATGGCGCTGCCAAAGCACATTACACCCGAGCGCATGGTGCGCGTGGCGCTCACGGCTATTCAAAACACCCCCAAGCTGCTGGATTGCGACAAGCAAAGCCTATACAGCGCGGTGATGCGTGCGGCGCAGCTTGGCCTTGAGCCTGACGGCGTACTGGGGCAAGCGTACCTTATACCATACGGCAAAACTGTACAGTTCATACCCGGCTACAAAGGACTGATTGACCTTGCGCGTCGCAGCGGTGAGGTGAGCAACATCATTGCAAAAGAGGTTTATAGCAACGATGAGTTTACCGTCGATTTTTCGCAGGAGATACCATTTGTTCACAAGCCCTTGCTAAATGGTGACCGTGGCGAGCTAACCCATTTCTGGGCAATGGCACGCTTTAAAGACGGTGGCTTTCACTGGGACTATATGACAAAGGCGGAAGTTGAAACCATCCGCGATAGGGGCAATGGAAAGAACAACGCTGTATGGAAAGACCATTTTGTTGAGATGGGTAAAAAGACTGCCATACGCCGCATTGCAAAGTACCTGCCTATGTCGGTGCAGAAAGCCGCAGCGGTTGAAGACTTGGTGGATTCTGGCAAACAATTTAGCACCACCGAGCATGGCGACATCATCATTGAAGGTGAGGCCTCACAGGTAAACGAAAGCGCGGCACTACCTACCACCAGCAAGCTTGACGCATTTTCAGGCACGGTTGACGC
>JACCDR011751047.1_pt1 | contig 26528 bp, 53 predicted proteins | sample 7446431 | NCBI WGS metagenome assembly JACCDR01 (sample SAMN15323443, study PRJNA562643) | freshwater metagenome | isolation source: river surface water | place: USA:Blue River Watershed | collected 2017-08-17 | reverse complement strand
TAATAACCATCGGTAAGTTTTCTAAACTGAGGATCGAACTTTTCAGGATCGAACTCTTCAGGAAGAAAATGACAATCATCACTAACAGCATTCTTAACATTCCGAATGAATTCGTTGCTACTGAATTGTCCAAGAAATGCATGAAGATATGCTGCCTCCAATTGAGTCATTTCCAGAGTGACCGTTTCGACTTCTTTGTAATTGCTTTCATAATTATAGTTTTAGAATGGCATCTTCAAGAGTATAGTAATAGTCTCCCTTAGAATAAGGCCCGAGTTCAGGATCGTGAATGTATACAAACTTGTCAGAATTGAAGTTTTCAGGAAGAAACCACTTACCATATTCGCGGGATTCATCTTCCGATTCATCTACAATACATTGCATCTGAAGACGGGAGAACTGTCCAAGGAATGCGTGTAAGAATGCAGCTTCTTCTTTATCCATAATAAGGATGACTTCCTCATTCAGTTCATTCACTTCGGATCGCATGGTCGTATTATGGAGTAGTTTTTAATTGGTAAAATGGACCCAGAATAGTGCAATAGAAATGAGTCCATCAAAAATCATATGACAGCATCCTTCAAAATCAAATCCATATCTAATCATTGCAACAAGAACGAAAAGACTCAAACACGCCAAAAATATAGCACCAAATAGAATCATTATAGTTTAGATTGAAGTTTTTCGTAAACACCCTTGATGATTTGAAACTGTCCTTGGTAAGCAGGAATCTTATAGTAACCTTCTCCAAGGCATCCAAAGTAAATAGCTTCCACCTTTTCGAAGGAAAGTGTCAGAAGGAAGTCTGCAAGTTCTCGAAGATTTTGAGTAAGCAAGAACTTAAGAGGACGAACGATGACATGATGACCTTCTTCCTTGGAAAGCGCACTGTAATCATGCAAGGACTTCATGGCTGCAAAGTTGATACGAGATTCAATCGTAGGATCATTTCCTTCATACTTTGCATAGTAAACAAAGATCGTATCATTCTTAATCTTTTCTGCTGTAAGGATTTCCTTCAGCTTATCTTCATGTGTTCCAGTAATGATAACATCGTCGAGGAACAGTAAAACCTTATCCTTGAAGAAGTCCTTGTTCAGATAAAACGAATCATTATCGATCAGACCTTTACGATCTTCCTTCGACAAGAATCCATAGTCATTGATGTATGAGACCTTGCGATGAATAATAGAGTAATCGACATGCTCTCCCGAATGATTCGTGAGAATCTGATTGAGACGATTAACAAAGTGGTGCGTCAGAATCGTAGCAGCATTAGCAACGTGATTGTATGGCGAAGGAATCACCACAAGACGATTGGACAATAGAATGTCCATATGCTTTTCTGCAAAAGCATTAGCAAGTTCAAACCCAAACTTGCGAGCGACTCGATTACTTCCAAACTTCAAATGCGAATAATCCTCAACAGGAAAAGGGGCAGTATGAAAATCGGAAAAGGTATGAGCATGAAACTGAATTGACGACATGTTTATAATATACGTTAGTTTTTAATTAGAACCTTTGCATGAGGAAAGGAAGAACAGAATACGGATTATTGACTAGCCCAGCTTTAAATCCAAACTTTTGGGCAGGTTCATAATCGAACCTCTTAGAATCTCCAACATGGAGAATCTGCGAATCGTCCAAATCTTTTTGGATATATCGCACAGACTTTTCAATGTTATAGAAGAACATCATGGAAGGTTTGGATTCTCTCAATTCATCTGAAAAGATAAAGAAATCGAACAAGTCAAGCTTATCTAATACAGACTCACGAATCACTTTTCCGGGGATAAAATTAGTATTACTGCCAATACTAAGAGTGATACCTGATTCTTTAATCTCTCTAAGCTTTGCCACAACTTCATCCAAGATAAATGGAGGATTCTCATAGAAGGCTTTCCATAGATCAGCCTTAAGCTTTTGAACTTCGTGATGGAGTGGTGTAATCTCCAACCATTTGATTAGAAAATCGAATGATCCATCCAATCCAACATGACCAAAATTTAGAGTGTCTGCATCGATTTCTTCCTTAACAGCTTGATAAGCTTGGGCACAATACCTAACGGAATGTCCACCCCATTCGTCATTATTACTTAGATTCAATGCAAAAGTTGCTAGAATCCTTGAGCGTTCACTTGAATAAGCTGGATTGGCAATTCCCAGAGTGTTCCAGAAATCAAAACTGATATGCTTAACTTTTTCCATATTATTTGTTATACCAAACTACATGAGTTGCCCAAGGATTTTCCGCAAGGTTTTCACGAATGGAAGATGGATAAATCCAATATGCGCTACCCATAGTTTTCACCTTACCGTCAGACAATTCACCCATTCCATCATCATCGATAAATCCGCCACAATCCACATTTTTTAGAAACTCTTTCACGGTGTAAATGTCGTCATCTTCATCGATAGGTTCAATTTCGTAATCTTGGAGTGTTTTCATATGATTATTATACCCTAGTTTTTAATGCGCATCTTCTATTGTAGTTTCGAAAACGTTTTCTCACATCCCATTCTTTTTCTGCTTCATCTGTCAAATAATCTACGATATCAGCATACTCCATATCGTCACCTTCTTCCAGATACATATACCTTGCCATATAATGAACTGCCCAAGTAGGCAATACAGTTAGAGGGTATTCATATTCTGCAATCTTACATCGCCATAGTGCTACAGCGATGTAATAGAACATTGCAATGCGTCTCCAAGCAAGGATATATGCTGGAATGGTCTTCATATTAGACGTAGTCTTTCAACCAAACAGTGAGTTCTTCAGGAAGAAGCTTCTCATAGATATCTTCATCATTTGCGATCTTTGCAACATCCTTAATATCAAGGAATCCGACATTATCAAACTTGTCTCCCATACGTTCAATGAATGGAAAGCTTGCGCCACCGATACCAATAAACATGAAGTAAACTTCAGTCTTAGCATCTTGGCATTCCTTGAGTAGTTGTTCCGTGTCACGCTCATCATCATTCGCGCCATCAGTGAAGAAGTAAATAATCGCTGGAGTCTTACTCTTAGACTTGGCCTGAAGATTTCCAAGACCACCGAAGAGAGACTTCTTATAGAACTCAAGAGCGATAAGGTTTTCCTTAAGGACAGGAGCATAACTGGTTCCACCCCACTTAGGAACATTTCGATTGTCTAGGATATTCTTCTTGATATATCCATCGTAGTTAGCAGCAGTCGCATTCGGTTCAATATGTGTAGTATAACTCTTACCACTTGCAAAGGTGAACACATCAATCTCTTGGTTATCATCGAAGGTGATACCAATAGGGAGAATGCGCTGGAATGCCTCTTGCATTAGACCACGTTCAAATAGCCCTTTAGCAGATCCAGAAACATCAAGATCCATCACAACGGATGCACGAAGATTTGGAGAGATACCACTCTTTGCGACAGTGAACTTAGCCTTTTCGACTTCTTTAGATAGATTGAAACTCATAGTGTTTTAATTAGTTTATTGATTATGTTTGTTTTAGTGGTTTGTAACGATGTTAGATCCGCTGCATTGCCACTCAATACAGACGCGAAATTTGATATCCACATAGGAAGTTCATTCCTAATGATACTATTGACTGTTTCTATAACTGCTACATATGTAGCCAAGATTGCATCCATAGTTAATATGTCATTACCGATGGATGCTTTTGTGGACAATAGACTAGAGAGTCTTGTTAGATATAGTTCTTTCGGAAATCCATCCTTGTCATACTCTGCAAAGAATGAACAAGTGACAATGAAAGGTTCCATCTCATTTCTCAATGCTTCGAGCTTCTTCTTAACTTCCGTTGCTTCTCCATGAAGACTAAGCAGCCAATCACATCGAAGCTTTTTGGCTGTATCTTGTAACCCTTCAAGCTTATCCTTTAGTTCATCAGCCTTCTTCTCTTTACTCTTGAACCATGAATCTTTCGTAGCCTTGACTACATCCAGTTCACCCATAGATTGAACCAGTTCACCAATTAGAGTCTTAGCCATTGACAATGCATCGGCAGTTGAGAAAGCCATTAACTCTCCAAGGTGAAGCGAATGTCGAGTTTGAAGATATGCTCCCCAATCCAACACATACTTTAGACATAGCTCATCAATGTTAGTTTCCAGAATTTGTTGCTGTGATACTTTTATCACTTTAACATCTTCCGTATACTTACGAAGTTGTTCTGGAGTTACATCGATCCTCTTTCGAATCTTGGCATCTTGAAGTAAAGTCTTAGGACCAGTAGGCTTAGGATTCTTTGTAGGATTATCTAATAGCGTAGTAGGAGTATAAATGCCTGATACGGCTCTGAACAATGACGTAGGAGCAGGAGGGTAGGGTCGAGTAGGTTGAACTACTTCTATACTATCACCTGCAAATAGATTCTTTGGTGTCATTGTGATATTAATCTGAATGGTAGGTCTTCGAATCCTACATGCAACCCGCCAGAGTCCGCTTTTCCACTTAAGCTACATTCAGACGCATTCTTGCAAGAGTCTTAGGAAAGCATACCAAGAACAGCACCAAGATCATTGGTAGAAGTTCCAGCACCGATAGCCTTAAATTCCCAACCGGCAGGAGTTTTCACCAGAGAGCCAACCTGAATGGTAATTGCCGAAGCGAATTCATTCTGAAGGTCATAGCGTGCAAGCTCATCGCCACCGTCTTCATTGAGAATACGGACATAAGAGCTATTGATCTGACCGAAGTTCTGACCACGGGAAACAGCTTCGTGGATCGTGAGGAAGATACTGATTTCCACAATCTCCGCAGGAAGCTTGCTGGAATCAATCAGAATGCTTTCGTCATCACCAGCACCAGCACCAGTGCGATTGTCGCCCGAGTGAATGATAGAACCGTCAGCAGTCTGGAAAGACTTATCTGAATTCTTCGTCAGTGCGCCATTCGCATAGGTGACAGCATGGGAACCGTCATTATAGAACGTAGGGGAACCGTCAGCCTTAAGAACACAGCCGAATGCATGAGCATCGATGTCGATTGGCTTGTTGGTTGCAGACTCATCCCAGCCAAGACCGAGACGGAACTTAGTGATTGCTTTTGCGATAGCGAACTTGTCGCCTTTGTTTAGATTAAAACTTGCCATGATTGTATATAGTTATATGTTATTGTGTTGTTTATTTTGTTGTTGAGATTTATTTGGGAAGAGGAAATTCTCCCTTATGTTCAATGATGTATTGCATGATACTTTTCAAGTCATATTCCTCGAAAGCTTCTGCGTATTTTTCGGTGTGTCTTTGACTATAATGCCAAGAAAATGCCTCACTTTCAAAAGCAGCTTCGATATTATCGAGCATTTCCCTTCCAAAGATTTCTACAAGCTCAGGAGAAGTATTCTTAAGATCATCGACTTCTTCCAACCAAAAAGCGTGTCTCCATTCAACTTGATTGAAATTGCCAACCCAAGAACAGAACATGGCACCCTTAGCACAAACACTACAAGGTTCAGAGTTAATGCGCTCTTTCAGGGTAACATCGTCGCGATAATCCAATGTTGCAGAATATCCTTGTTCTTCAACAGAATATGGAATCGGATCGCTCCAAAAATATCCATTGGTGGGAACAATAAACGATTGGTTAATCCGCGCAATGACATCCTTGCAGATAGCGATACGCTTCTCATTTACAGGAAGCTCATCAAATTTTTCCTTAGATAGTGTAGGCGTAATCATATCGGTATGATACTCTAGTTTTTAATGATTAGGACTCGATCAACTTCTTAACGGCAATCAGGTTGGTGCGAGCTTCCGCAAATCGTGTCTGGTTCAGCTTCTTCTCATCTTCAACTTTCTTAGCAATAGAATTAACATTCGTTGCGAATTCCAAAAGCTTCTTAGCATCATCCACGCGATTCTGTCCTTGAGCTTGAGCAGCATTCACAGCAGTTTGTCCAAGTAGATTCGTGCCATGAGTCTGAAGCTTATCGCGCAATTGCCTACGTTCTGCATTGATGGCTTGAACGCTTTGAATCTGGTGCGAAACGGACAGCTTAATGAGGATGCTCTTGATATCATTGAACTCTTCCAGAGCAGAGTTAGCAGTCTCTCCAAGAGTGGCAAGAGATGCACCTTGACTCAAGCGAATAGCTTCCAATTCAGCAGGAGCCTTCTGAAGAATAGTCTCGATAGTTACCAAACGGGTTTCAAATAGATCAACCTTCTGGGCAAATAGCTTGGCCTCTTCGATGTCCAATGGTGCATTGGTTTGAGCCGCATGAGCTTGTTTAGCGGCAAGCGTATTCTTAGCATTGGCTAGAACAATCTTACCAATATCAACATACTTTCCAAACTCTGTTACGTTCTTACGATATTCATCTGCGAGAGCATTCAGAGACTTAGAGTTAGCAATAAGCTTAAGAACTTCAGTTTGAATCTGAGTCTCCATTTCACGGGTAAGATCAAGTAGAGACTTGGACTTGCTAGTGAGCATCTGTCCAATCTTTTCATTGGCAGCTTCCAAACGTTTTGCAACAGAACTCAAGCCGAGAGAATCCATGATACCAGAGAAAAACCCTTTCTCCATTGACTTTCGAATCTCTGCTTCAACTGTAGCAATGTCTGCTTCTTCTACACCCTTCTTCAGCTTACGAAAAAGTTCGAAAAGAACAGGAGAACCTTCCTTTGTAATTTCAGTAAGCAATCCATCAAGTGCAGTTCCAATAGCTTTCTGTCTATCAGATGCAAAGAGAACTACTTGCTGTTCATCTACTAGAGTTAGATCAAACTTCTTAGCCTCTTGAGAGATAAGATCATTCTTAGGAAGAATAGTAGGATTGAACTCTGGAGTAGAAGCTAGTGCTACAACTGTAACTGCTTCTGATACAGGATTCATACCACCAAATAGTGATACTGGTTGTCGTGTTTCTGTCATATATTATTTGAACTTATGTTTAGATACATAGATAATTGCAACAATAAGTGCAATAACTATTACAATCTTCCAAGGAATAATCATTCCAAGTAAAATTCCACCAATTAGATATAGGATATTATTATCAATCTTCATATTATATTATTCAGCAGGTTCTTCGAGTAGGAGTGAAGCGCCGATACCGCAGGATAGGATAGTTCCAACAATTGTCAAGCTGATCCAATTCTCAAGGTGAAAACCAAGACCGTTACCAATGAGCTTAAAGGCCACGAAAACGAGCAGGATCATCACTGCCTTGTCTAGTGCCCAAAACTTGTTCTGAGCCGCTACAAGCAGGAAATAAAGCGAACGTAGGCCAGCAGCAGCCCAAAGGCTAGAGGTAATCATCAGATAGGGATCACGAACCACCGCGATAATGACAGGCATCGAATCGAAGGCGAAGATTACGTCGCAAGCTTCAATACAAATCAAGCATAGAAACAGGGGAGTTACTCCATGAGTGAAAAACTTGCCAGTCGAAATGTCGGGGTTGACTTTCGAGAATCGTTTGACAAGATTCACGGACCAATGGTTAGTGTAATCAACCTCTTCCCCATCGTCATCACTCTTCCACATCTTCCAAACTGTCCATAGAACAACCAGAGCAAATGCAATGAGAACAAATGGAGAGAAGTTCACAATGAAAGCACCAGCACCCAAGAAGATGACTCGGAAGAAGATAGCACCAAGGATACCCCAATAGAGAATCTTATGCTGATAATGTTGAGTTGATTCTTGGGTCAAGCCGAAGCTCTTAAAGATCAAGTAGAACGCAAACAAGTTATCAATTGCTAGAGCCTTTTCTAGAATGTAACCAGAAGCATAAAGACCAGCAGCATCAGACCCACGCTGCATGTAGATGAATCCTCCAAATGCTACAGCACAAAGGAACCAAATTAGGCCCCAACCTGCCGCGTTCTTCATTGTGATATCTTGTCCCGGTTTGTGGCTCTTGATATCAACAATGACAGCAATGATAAACGGAATTAGGAATACTAGAATCTCTAGTCCTGAAATGTTTGCGAATGGTGCGAGTAGTGTATTCATATATTATCGAACAAAGAAGTAAACGATAGGCCAAACAAAAAGAGCCATCCAAACAAAGAACATGTAGCCAATTGTCATTCCCTGTCGCTCCCAACTTGGAGCCATACAATAAAGGGCGAGTTTACTGAAATTGACCAAGTTAGGAAGCAATGACACAATCAAAGAAGTGATTGCCAATACTGTTAGTAGTGTATCATTCATTATAATTTACGTGTGTGGGTTGAATCCGTTCTTTCCGATCCAACCAGATTTTTTGTTTGTTCCGGTTTTCTTATAACCTTTAGAACCTTCTTCGGCAGGAAGAATTACATGATAACCTTCTGAGCATTTCGCACCAGCAGTCTTCTCACGTTTTGCCTTGTAAGCTTCGCACTTTTTGAAGCTGTCTGTCATGATGACTTTAAGCTTCTTCTTTTTGCTTTTACCAAACCATAGTGAATGAAGTTCCATGAGAGTAGTATGATCTAGTTTTTAAAAATTACTTTCCGAAGATTGCATGAAGACACCATCCAAGACCGACACTTGAAAATACAATTGGAGTAATGATCAAGAACCTATGGAAACGTTCTCCGCGATACCAAGGTGTAGGTGTTTGAACTTGTTTGGTTGGAGTAGCAAGAAATTGAAGAAGTTCCAACATTTTCTCACTGTCTGGAGGTTGCTGAATTGTGCATTCAAGTGACACAGGTTTTCCAGTCTTAAAGTCAATAATATTGTTCATATGTTTAGCCGGGTTTAGAACCAATCACAACGCGAGACTTGTATTCAACACCTTCATAGATAAATGTGACTTCGTCACCCCATAGACCTTCTTCACAATCGATGATTTCGACATCTTTTGAAGATATCCACTCTATATCAGTTCTTACCCAAGTCTTGCTCATGTTAGTATGATATTCTAGTATAGAAATGTAATTAGTTGCGTTACGTATCCAGCTTTTGTTACTAGGTATGTGGCATACCATATGAACACAGCAAACATTAGACAGATCGGCAACGACTTCATGGATTATGTTTGAAGTGTGAATGGACTAGTGCATAGACCGTTCCAAATCCGACTGTTCCCAAGAAAGCAACTAAAGCCCAAGGATAGTTATCGATGGTATAGATGGTTGCAGCAGTTCCTGCTACGATTCCAAGAAGAGTGCCGATAGTTTTAATGTGTGCGATCATATTAGTATGATAGTCTAGTTTTTAATCAGTCGATTACTTGCTAAATGTGAAAGTGGGTTCATAGTCTTCGCAGTATGCGGGTTTGTCATAGCTAACCTTCCATCCTGCATCACGATAAACATCTTCGACATCAAGATAATGAGCAGCGAACACCGCATCTATATCTATAGCACCCTTCGACACTATAAGATTGACTACGTCATTTTGTTTGATTATGGCGGACTTACCACGAAAGTTTTTCGTTATAAGCTCATTGAAAGCTTCGAGAACGAAATCAGGAAATGAAGTTTTTTTCTTTTGGACGACTTCGTCGGGAGATATAGGTTTAACATTCATGGTTCAACAACAAATCCAGATTTATCTTTCTTAGCGACACCCTTTTCAACAAGGCCGACAATGACACCTTTCTTATCAAGGAAGCGAAGGTCTGATTCATCACCAGAAATAACCTTGCGCTTCATGTAAGTCTTAGGAAGCTTACCACGAAAAACAACTGCGACGTTTCCTCCCATAGCTGCAATGATATCGCAATGAGCTTGATTGCTTTCGCTGCGAGAGAACGTAAGATGATAGTTCTTAGGGAAGTCCTTGTTCAAGAAGCGCATCATGCGTTGAGCAGACTTCGTGTAATCATAGAACGTCACATCAGGAAACATTTCCATGAGAGTCTTACCATTGATCTTGATGGACTCCCATGCAATGTCTGACGTAAGATTCAATCGGAAGCAAGGAATCATGTTATTCTTACGAGAGCGACGCGCCATCGTAGTAATGTTCTCAACCAGTTCATCGAGGAACTTGGCACGATCTTCGAAGAAATACTTGGTCTTCTTAACTCGCGCATCTTGGACACGCTGATAATACCCTTGACCAGACAAATAGAGACAAGATTGCCTACATCCAGCACTGGAAGATGGACATACATTTTTACCAGACAAAGACGCTGGCGCGAAATGGATTCCAAATGTTCTATAACCGAATTTTTCTCCCTTGAGAATTTTAGTATTGTTTGTGGTGAGGAGCATGTCTATATTATAGTCTAGTTTTTAATAAGTATGCTTAAATTGATTAAATAGAACTAATGACTAAGCAATCAAAAGTTATATATTCTCAGGAGTTCAAAGATAGTGTAATGGAATACGAAAAAACCCACACGATAAGAGAAACATGCGAAAAATTCAAGGTGTCCAAATATAGCATAAACAGATGGAAAGGTTGGACTAGAAAGAATGTAACAGAGACGAACAAGAAGTGGTATGAAACAAGAGGACAGGAATATTATTCTAAAGAAGAAAACAAACTAGCACATTTAGAAGCGGGAAGACGGTATAGATCCAACCATACTCAACTGTGTAGAAATCGAGTCAGGGATCATGCCAATAGATGTAGATTCAAAAAATTAGCTGAATATGCTAATAGAGCATTTAAACGAAAGGGTAAAGAAGATTATCACTTGTTGACAGCTTGGGAGTTATGGAAAATTGCCAAGGCCCAAAAACTTATATGCCCTTTGAGTGGATATAAACTAACTAGAGAAAATTTATCAGTAGATCATATTCTAGCTATTAGCAAAGGAGGATCTAATCATCCTTCTAATATAAGACTAGTTGACAAACAAGTAAATTTAATGCTACATGCTAATACAGATGAATCATTCTTTAAGATTTGCTTGGACATTGTGAAGCACAATCATCTTCGAACCTAGAAACAATGAAGACTTTGTATTTTTTGTTGATCTTCAAACTCTTCTCGTAATCTCTCCAATGTTCAGCGTCAAGCTCATTTAGAAATCCTCTTGACAATACTTTCCAGAAGGTTCTCTGAGCAGTAACACCGTTAGTTCTCACTACATAATGCCTTGTAACTTTCATAAGTATTTTTAATTAGGATCAACGAGGAGGCGAATCTTGCCATCGAACTCATAATTTTTAAATGTTCCAGTCCATTCATATACACATCCATCCTTCCGAAATTTCTCAGGAAGATCCCCCAACATATCATGAAGTGCCGAATAATACCATGGCGAAGAACTAAGAGACTCTAACTCACTAATCAATGGAGTGGGATTTAAACGTCCACTATTGAAGCATCCGATGGCATATACAATTCGGCCTTTATAGGTTTTATCTTTAATAGGAGCCAAGTGCCCCCAAGTATCCTGACAAACCTTTTGCCGAATATCATTTTCGATAACCATCATTACGTCTCGCAATCCCATGGTATTAGTATAGTCTAGTTTTTAATGAGATCAGGTGTCTCATAAATGTTTCCAATCACTTCGCACCAAAGATTGCCAGAGCTTCCGACCTGATACAAATCTTTATAAGTAGGTTGATTGGAGTAATACCATCGACCTTTCTTTTCGTGCCATGCGACAATGTATTCTCCGTCTAGGTAACTGTTGGGCTTACTAGCTTTGACAATATCACCTTCGTAAATCTCCTTACCATTCGAATCAAGAAGACCAGTGAATTGGCGTTTAGTTAGCCAAGTAAAAATTGTCATTGTTCTCCCTTGAGCCCACGACCAGTCATACATAGTCTTTGTGTCTTCATCCCAAAACTGAAATTTTATTTCTCGATTCATTATCTATTATACTGTAGTTTCAATGAGATTCTCGAACGTCATCCCACTCTTTGGAAGTGCGGAGGTCTAATAGTTTATCAACGTCGTAATGAGGATCGAAGATGGACACGCCATGATACTTGAAATTCTCGCGAGCTTCATGTTCTTCATACTGAAGACAAGCCTTGAGACAAGTGGTGACAACTTCACTCTTAGTCATGAACTGCGACCATTTCCATTTCCTACCCTTAGATTCATAGGGCTCATTGGACCGATTACATGTAGTCATTTCACGCAACTGAATAAAGTCATCACCAATGATGAAGGAGAATCCGTCTTTGTATGTGACGGTATCGATGATAGTTTTGAGTTCGTCTTTGTTCATGTTATCTCGGGTTGAAGTTCGTGTAATGGGTAACAGCAATAAACTCTCCTAGAACCATGAAATTTCCGCCCCACTTCTGTTCGAAGTCATCGAGCGTTCCAGTATAAGTATAGGATTCATCTTGGCTATCGCAGAAAGATTCAAGCTTGTTTAGAAAGACTTCAGGCATTCTTCCATGCCACATCAAAATTCGTCTAGTTTTCATAATTTTAGCTACACATACAAGTTCCGTAATCAACGCAACAATTTTGTGTGAACATTTGACAACAACTACACCAAGATTTTTGACCTCCGCAATCATTACAATATTCAGTGCGATTGCGTTCTTTATCTTTACGCCATTCAGTGAACCTTTTCTTGTTCTTTATGTTGCGTAGTCTTGCGCGTTCTATACGCTTGGCGATTTTTGCTTCTCTTGTCATATAGAAGAAAGGTGATGGAGACGGCAGGAGTCGAACCTGCAATATAAAATAACAACTCTTCCGTTGAGTTACGTCCCCAAATTATTACAAAGGTCGGCTGGGTGGACGATAATAGAAGCGAGGAAGGTCAATCAATCCCTCACTTTTAGGAGCAGGGCGCTCCTGCTTAGAATAGTAAAGACACGAATGAAAATTGCTCGCATCTGTTTTTGCTGCCCTTCCCGAATCATGTTCATATGGATAGCAATTCTGCTTGAACCATTCTTCAATCATTCGATAGTCCACAAGTTGGCTAGTAGCTTCCCAAAATAGAACATTCATTCCATTAATGCGATCCCAATAGCAACTAATAACAATGGGACGCTTTTCTTGAAGAGGTCCACCAAGCTTTCCAACTTCAATGACCAATCCAGACGAACCTTGCTCCCAAGTGTTTTTTCCTGCGTTCAACTCCCAAAGAAAGTATTTTTCCGCAGAAGTAGCTTCAACTACATATTCAGTAAGTGCAAATCGTGCGTCCATATTATTTGACAAGTAGAATAGTGTAAACCACGCCTCCACTACTAGTAGGAGTCACAATGAGTTCACTGTGTATTTTCCATCCATCGGCTAAAAACCTATTTACGGTTTCATTTAAATCGACGCGATAGACAGAAGAAGCGACAAATACTTCTTTAATATTATCCTTTTCCATATCAGTAGTATAACGTAGTTTTTAATTAGTCCCAAGACCATCTATCATCCTTTGCCAGATGAGAATTTTTATTGGGAAGATCGTCAAACATTTCGGTGGTAAGGATATCTCGCGTTTTGGCTCGATTTCTTCGATTGGAGAAACGCTTCAAATTGTGTCGGATTGAAGTTTCTTGAGGATTTTCCGAACTATAAACCTTAGCAAGTTTGATCAACTCGCGTGCGGTGTAATCTACAGGAGTTCCATCGGAATAATGATCTTGGTAAAGATTGTCATTGATTTTCACAATCTTGAACCAACCTACTTGTTTGAGTCGAATGAGTGCTTTCTCTACAGTATCAATCGTCATATTAATAGTATAGCCTAGTTTTTAATCAAAGGAATACCATGGTCCTATAATAAAAATCAGGCTTTTTACATTCTACATATTCGTAGTCAAACCAATCTGGTCCAGTAGACCTACCTTGAAACCATGTTTCTGCATCATCAGAAAGATCATAGTTTTCATATCCATAGAACCTACGTTCAATCAATAGAATCTGATAGTAGTTTCCTTCATGGATAGTATTTTGGTGTTCTTTGATGAAGTCTACAATCTCTTTCTTAGTTTTGAAGATTCCCAAAACTTTAGGACTAAGACTTGCTTTGTATCCATCCTTACTTCGAAGATATTTTTTTCTTTTCCTGCGAAGCTTTTCCAGTTCCTCCTTATATTTCTTTTTTGCTTTCTTGAGCTTGTAAAGCCTATCGGCTTCTGTCTGATAAGAATGCATCAACTTTCGAGCCTCAATCAAATGGAAATCAAATCCAATGAGACTGAAGAACATATCAGATGGTTTAGGTTTCATAATAAGATTACCAACTTACCCAAAAAATGATAGAGTCTTCTTTAATAGAAAACTCACGTTTAATGATTTGTTTATCTATATTGAATTGTTCTTCTGTTTCATCTTCATCTTGGTAGAAACTGAAGTTCATGTAAGAATCATTCGATTTCATGATATTATGGTCGCAGCAATATTTCCACACTCTATCTTTTATACCTTCGTATCCAATTGCTTCCAGATGATACAAACACTCAAGAAAATTCAATGTAGGCTCTAACTTGATTTCGGGCTTTTCGCATACAGGACAGAATATACGATAATACATTTTCTTCGCTCGCCCACAACAATCACAAATTTCAGGTCTCATACTTCAGTAAGTTCTTTTGCTTCTTCTGGATATTCCTGTTCCTTGAATCCCGTCAAATATGACACACGATTCTTGCGATATTCATCTAGTGGAACGAAACGTTTGGCATTGAAGCAATACTCGGAGCCGTTCTCTTTACTACCACCAAAGATTCCCACCAAAAGAACGCCGGGGACTCCATCAGGTTTAAGAGCTTCTTCACTAAAGTCCATTCCTCGAACAACATACATTTGTCCTAGAATTGGAAGTTCCGTGAAAAGGAATGAATATTCGTCCAATCCTTTAACGTTAATACATACAATTCTGTCAGATATTTCAAACATTTACTTACTAAGTAGAAGGGTTTTCAGAGAATTGAATATATCCCATCCCGCTTCTGGTTTCAGTTCTCGTTCAAGACGATACTGGGTATTGTCTGCAATGGATTGTTTGATATCATTATGGCTCAACATGCCCACAGATGCCGTAATAATAACAAGTTCATCATGAGTCAATTCGACTACATACACCTTTTCTTTAACCTTTACAATTTTTTCTACTTCTTTGGTTTCGATTTTAGTTTTCATAATTTAGCAAGCGTTTTTGTTAGAGTGAACGGTCTTCAACATAATATAAATGTCAAAGATGATGTTATTCTTTCGAATGTAAAGGTTATCTAATGCTGATCGCTTTCTCATACAAGTATCTCCACGATATCCCAACATTTGAGAAAGTCCGGTCATTCCGGGCTTGACTCTCTTACGTTTGGAATACCATGGAATCTCCGAAGAGAATTTTTGGTTATGTTCGGGAGTTTCTGGTCTAGGTCCAACCAAAGACATATCACCAATTAGGACATTGAAGAATTGAGGAAGTTCGTCAATATTACTTGATCGAAGGAAGTGTCCAATTTTCAATAGTCTTGGATCATTCTTGACAGTCCAGTTACTATGTCCTTTATCTGCATCTTTAACCATTGATCGAATCTTATAGATACGAAACAGTTCTCCATCTTTTCCAACTCGAAGTTGTGTATAGAATGGATTGTGCTTGTCTTCCCACCATACCAGAATACAACTGATAATGATAGCAGGGGAGAAAAATAGCAGACCAAACGTTGCGCCAATAATGTCAATAATTCTTTTTGTCATATGTAATGTAAGGGTTGCTATTAGTGGCGACTACTAGTAGCGATGAACATATGATAGTCTAGTTTTTAATCGGGTGGAGTCCAGATTTCCATAATAGCGATATTTCTGTCAGGATACTTGTAATTAAATACGCTCAAGTCCGTGATGATTCTTCCATCATTTCTATGCTTGATGTTCTTCATACACTTCTCTGGATTATTCTCGAACCAATGATAACATACATACCACCCAACTTCGTTGAATTTTTTTTCTGCTTTGGCTCTAATATCAGGATCACACAACCACGGATCAGCGATTACCATGTTTAGATTTTCAGTGATTCCATAATTTATTTGCTGCAAATCTTTAGGATCATCAATCACAAGATCATATTGACCATTCACATTCAATACATTATCAATAAACCATGTCTTCCCCGATCCGGGAAGTCCAATGACAAATGTGACACTATGGACTATCGGGGAGGTTATTAGAAAACTCATCAAGCCATCCTTTCTCGTTTAGATAATTATACAAATCTTTGATGATGATATATGTATGTGCATACTCCGAAGTGTTTCCGTAGTATTCGCTTTCACTTCTGGTCCCATTTTTGACCAATTTGTTAGTCAATGTCCGGTATTCCAAGAATGAAGTTTGAGGTCGAATCTTCTGGAGAATTTCATCCAGATCGGTCAACTCTTCAGGATTTACGCCGTATGCTGCTCTATAAGATGGTTTAGTATCATCCCAACAGTTTCCTCCAGACATTCCACCTGTATACCATTCAGCAAACAAAGCATCAGTAGAAACGTATTCGTCTTTGTGTTGTTTCTCCCAATAATTTAGATGTTTACTGACACCTCCATATCCATCGATATGGGTATAAAGTGTGGTAAGTTGTGGCAATTTTAGAGAGACTAGAAAATCTTCGAATTGTGATAGTGTCATGGTGTATAGAATTTTTTTAGAACTACTTTAGGAAGACCCATGCCATCAAACAATGGTAGAACATTATGCCTGATATGGTTCCTCCTACAATAAGTAGGATCTTGGTTAGTTTCATCTTGAACTACATATTTCAGTAGATCATTGTTTTTTGCGTATTTTTCGAAATCGGCTTTTCGAGTTCGAATGAATGGTCGAATGATGTTATATCCAGACGGAAATCCCGTGATTCTTGGAATGGGAATATATTCGGGATTGCCCTGAACGGTTCGCATGATATAACTTTCAACGGCATCATCCAGATGATGCCCTAGAACTACATCAGCGTTAAGAGACCTATATGCTTCTTGTCGAGCTTTGTGAAGGGCTTTCTCTGTAAGCTCTCCATCTTGGATACGCTTGATTGTATACGCCGCGATCTTATTGTCTTCGGCAAATTCAAGAACCATGCGTTCCATTTCATTATTCTGTTCTCGCAGATTATGATTAAAGTGGAAAATTTTACACTTTCCCGGATACATTCTATGCAACAAATGAGCGGCAGCGATGGAATCGATTCCTCCCGAAACCGCTACAAAGAATGGAGCGTCGGGAATATATTTTCTATCTACTCGAATCATGTTGTAATGATATACTAGTTTTTAATAGTTACCAATCGAATACTCTCAACTCACCATTTAAAACACCAAAATTATGTTCGTGTGCGTCTTCTCCACCATTAATCAATGAGTATACATTTCCTCCATAATGTTGAACCTTTCCTGATGCAACATATTCAGCTTTTACTTCTTTTGGAAGTTGAGAGAACACTTTACATTTGGGTTGAACGTATAAACCGTTCTTGAGAATTTTAGTAGGACATTTAATTCTTCTAGGTGGACCTTTCCATTGGCAAATAAAAGGGTCTTTTACTACATACCTAGGACCAATATATGCACCTGCACCAGCACTGGCATTGACGAATTTAAATTGGGGAAATTTCTTTCTTACTTCAGAAGAATAGAACCCATGTTCATCCAATGCTTTGAGAAATTTAACCGTCAGTGCATCAAATTGTTTACCTTCATATTTTGCGGGAATCTGATCTTTTAGGGCTTGTGCTTCTGCTAATTTAAATAATAGTTTTTTCATAAATCACTTAATGTTAGTCAACCATGCAAATGTGCCAAATAGAGTAATATAATGCACAAGTTGATCTAGTCCAATAGTTCCAAAGAAATCATGATATTCATTATCGGCCCACAAACGAGAAGACGCACGACTGGAGAAATAATCAGTGAAGAAGTGTGCCACACCATTGATAATAACGAATGCTGCAATTAGAGCAGTATGACTAAAATACTGATAATTTAGAATTCCCATCAAAAGAATGCCAAGGGTTACTACAAAAGAATGTTCAAATAGATTTAGGTTGTATTTGCTCTTGAGCTTGGCCATTTCATCAGTATGAAAGAAAAAGTCAAAGATGAAGTGACAAATGAGAATAGTTGCGATAGTGTAATAAGAGATCATAGTTTATTGTTATGTTGTTTTATTTTTATTCAGTCCGACAAGAGTTAAAATTGACATTCCAATCCAAATTAATAGGACTGCAATTATTATTTTAACGCTAGGTATAGCAAGTAGGCATAGATATAAGGTGTCAATATGATGCATAGTAAAAATATAAGCAATCCGATTACAAATAACCAATCAAATCTAGACATTCTGTATGGTATTCTAGTTTTTAATTAGTAATATTCCAACCCAGCAAGTTTTCTTCTGTAGCAGTAAACATCCAATGGTGATTGCTTGCATCTACATGATTCGCTCTGACAAACTTAGCAAGAGACTTGGAGAAATCTAGGTAGTGAAATCCGTCTTCAATTCTAACCACGTAACCTTCCATCTTGTCTCGCTTGTCTTGAGTGTATAGACCCTTGATTAGATTCTCATCCCAAGGTCCATGATACAAAACCGGCTTTCTTTTTATGAATATAGCTTAGACAGACGTTCAAATTCCGCCATCTCTTCTTTCCGCCTCTCTTCGGCAGCTTTCTTACGTTCAAGTTCTGCCAGTGCCTTATTCTTACTATTTCGATCCCGCTTCAATTCAGCAATACGATCCTTGGCAAGTTCAGCGAGATTGCATCGCCTATTTTCGATGAGTTCTTCAAACTCATCCCACTCTTCATCAAGATCATACATTACACTTCCTTCATCACCAAGATTGTCCCATACGATGTATTGATCAATCATTAGAGTGAAATTCATAGAACCACCATTCTTTAGACTATCGGCATCATCATACTCGACCATGTGCTGTGCATAGAATTCGATCACCTTATCAATACTATCATATTGACCGAAGTGTGACATAGAACCGAATCGTTCCATGACGCAACCACGACAAGTATCAACCCAATCATCTCGATAACCAATTAGTGTATAAAGTGTTTTCATATAACGATTGTATTCTAGTTTTTAATAAGATATTAATCTCTGTGATATAAACAAACTCCAACAAGGCCAACGATGAACAATAGACCACCCATGATGAATAGGACTACAGTGAGTTTATTAATGTAAGGGGCACTCAATAAAGCGACAGTTCCTAAAGCAAAAAATCTTGAATATAGTTTCATATGTTTATTTTTTTGTCATTTTTGACATGAAATAGTCAATATCATGATGACCATTTGACCAAAATTTAATTCCGTATTTCTTAGTGATATGTCGAATGATTCTGTCTTCGTCCTCTTCGTTCAGACGTTCTCCTAACATTGATCTATCCAAACATTTGTCATAACACCATCTCCATCGTTTATGAGATTGGGTTGGGAAATGATCCTCATGAAAAAGTGACATGTCACTACCAAGAGGAACGAAGATCGAATGAACTGCGTCATAAGCATCCACCACTCCTACAATCCACCCCCAGCGCAATTTGTCAAATTTTGTCATGATACTCTAATTGTTCTCCAAGCTCCAGTATGCTTAATTTGATTTAGGACTCTAATAATGTCATCGACGCTGTCAAATTTATACGCTTTAGATGCAGTTTTTGATGTTCCGACTCCTCTAACAAATGGGGAAAATTGAGATACATATATTTTTGATGTATCATCAAAAATGACATATATACGTTTAGGTTTTCCATACAAACCATTCTTCCATGTAAATACAGAATTGCGCTTTTCGTGATTATCGCGCCAACGTGCAATTCTTCGTTTACTTTTTTGTTTGTATCCTTTACGTTTCATACAAAAATTTGCTGGCGGATTGTCAGACTTTAATGAGTTATCACCCTGCCGGGTTCCTTCTCTCTGTCTCTTCCGACTGGAAGAAGTCCTTACTCACGCCATGGTTGATCTTCCTTACTATTGTCGAGACAGTATAACAATAGTTCAGTCCCCCAACATAAAACTTTTCAACCATTCAATTCATCATATTCTTCAACTACTTCGCGAATACGATCAATGTGGATTTTTTGGCATCCAACCATCACATAAACATTGTCCTTTTCAATGATAGCGTCATATTCATTGTTCAGGTTGACTTTAACGTGTTTTTCTTTAAAATTGTCAACAACGTCTTCCCAAAGATCTTCAAACGTTGCGTAATCAATGGAAAGCGTATCTAGGTATACACCATCATCAGCGCCAGCATCGACCAATTCATCATACATTTCGCGAGCTTCGTCAACTAAATTAGACAAGTAAAACGAAAGAATGTTTGAAACTGCATCCGATTCATACAACACATGGTCCAAATTCAGAGACTTTAGAATATTTCTCGAATTCTCATCATGTCCTACTGCTTTTTCAACATAAAACTCGTAACCACCCCATGCCATTTCAGTTTGATATGTAATATCCACGTAAATACCATCGGCAAGCGTAAATGTTTCAGTATACGTTCCGATAGCCAACTTCTGCCATTCGTAGAAGATTTCCAACTTTTCTTTAATTTCTTCCTTTTTCATAATATTAAGCGTTTACAGATTCAATGACACGAACGAGTTCTTTGATATTTTCGATAGGAATCGTCTGACAACCAACTCGAACATTGTTCGACCCTTTTGCCACTTCCGCAGTATAACTAAGGTTAAGCTTCACCATAGTTGGAGCAGGAGCATTCAAAACTTCAACTTTGCCCTGAATATTTTTCCAAAAATTTTCAAATGAGCTATAATTATGCAGATCAGAAACTCTATTTCTAATAATTTCGGGAATACTATTTCGAGCCTTGTCAAAGGCTTTGTCAAGAGCGTTGAATTCCTTTTTAGGAATATATTCATCAAGTGAGATAGAATCCACCAAGTATTCAAAGCCCATGTCAAACTTATCCGAGAATTTTTTCAATTCTCTAGAAAGTTTCACATTGCTATCGACTAATTCAGACTCAATCCCATATCTAAGAGAAAATGTATAAACATACATCAGTGTCACATCGACTCCCGCAAGTGGAGAAAATGATACACTTTGTTGCTTCTTGTTGGCTGTGTAGATGTCCCAAATCGCCTTAGCTTGTTCTTTAGTTACCGTGATCATGTTTATAGTATAGTTTAGTTTTTAATGTTTAGTCAATCTAGGAATTTAATGAAGTTCTCTACATCTGGATAGTATAGATTGAAAATGGGAATATTATAATCTTCAGCCACTCGCATAGCTTGAGCAGTTCCACCTTTCTTTTTCCCATTATTGGTATAGCAGAAGACAAATTCGCAAGGATCGTCCAAAGTCCAACCTAGAACTTGTGCCACATTTCGGGCATGTGCATTTTTTGCCCAATCTGATAGAAATTTCCAACCACTCCCATAATAGTATTCTGCAAGTTTGAGAGCTTCCAAGTAAAGAGTCCAATTTTCTACATAGTAACTAGATTCATGATCTTGAAAACCTTTATTTGGAAGAAATATCTCTTTATCGCCTCCAGCCAAATTACAGCCAAGTTCAAAATTGTAATCGGCTCCTGCCGCTGCGCCACTTCTTAGAGTGTAGCCCAATTCTGCTAGGGTATATGCTATTCTTTGGATTCTACTTTCCATTCCATCTGGAATGTATCTGGAACCGATACCTGCATAAGATTTATACGGTTTCATATGGTCGATGCTCAATAATTTGCAATTCGTCTAGGATTGTCGCATGGCACCCACCATGTTCAATTGCTTGATATATATGAAAATGTCCAAGATAAGACTTCTTAGGTTTGGCTAATTCGTATAGACGATTATGATCACTTCGCTCTTTGAGACAATCATCCCAAAGCGTTTCATCGCGCTTACACCATCCACTGATTCCTTCTTTGTCAAATGGTCCAATCCAATTGGGTCCAGAGTGAGTTACAAGAACATCACATTCCACAACCTTAGATTCATCTAGAACAAAAACTTCATCTTTCCAATAAGTGTAACCCGGACGACGAATAGTTCGATCAATAGAAATGCCACCGCCAACGAACAACCATTTTTCACCATTCAATTCTAGAGTAGAGTAATCAGGAAGCAGTTCGAAGTTTGAATAGTTAGGTCTATCAACTCCAGTCCAATACGAAGGATCGTCATGATTTCCTCGAATAGATTTGAACTTGATGTTACGACCTTCAAAATACTTGTTCAGTTGGAGCATTCCTGCAAACTCTCCATCAGGTCCATATTTGAACCCAATACCAAGATCACCAACACAAATAAGGTGACAGTTGTTGATATCTCGAACTTCGATTTTATCCAACAAGGCACTGAAGTAACCATGAACGTCACCCACTAGTAGTATTTGTTCCTTCTGCATTTTCAAATTCTTTTATTTTTTCTTTGGAAGCTGTAACAATCCAACCTTTTTTGCTGTAACGCTCTCCTCTATTTCCTGTGAACATGCAGGTCTTGAATGAAAGACATTCAGCGAATGAAATTTTACCTGATACGTAAGAATCTCCCCCCGAAATGTAAACTCTAAGACCTCCGAACTTTTCTTTGATTTGATCAATCTTTACAGAAGGAACGGGCACTCCCCTATATTCTGTTCTTCCGCCCTTGATCCAAGTGTCGATCTTTTTGAGTTTTTCTCTAATCTTGTATCCAAGTTTAGTCTTTTGAGCTTCGAATTCTTCGCTTTTGATTGCTCTAAAGCTTCCAACCTTATATGCTTTGAATCTATACTTCAGAGGAACCTTGGCAGGATTCACTAACCTATAAATGAAGTTATAGATAGGAATCCAAATGGCTTTATAGATTCGGAAAAACCCAATGTTGATCTTTTCTGAACGAGACGAATACTTTACATGAGAATTGATAGATTCAAGTAGATCTTCTACAAGTGTCTCCCAACCTTCGGGGCAGTAACATCCACAAGGAATGTAAAGTTCCCCGTTCTCATCCTTGTAGAAAAGATCGGGGAACTTGTTTTTTAGATGCTGTTCGAAATTATCCATTAAATGTTATATGGTTCCAACTCCCGGAATCCTTCGCCAAGAGCGACATTGGAATACGGAAGATCCTTGAAATACTTGAGAGCGCGAGCTTCAAGATCATCATAAGCGTCAAGAACAGATTCAAGACGTTCTGGCACGTTAGGAAGCTTGTAAGACGGAGCCTTAGCGCGATTAAGGGCGATCTTCAAGCCTTGTTCCTTGTTATACTGATCTTCAGGATTGCAAAGAGCAAAGCCGTAGAAAACTTCATCGTTTTCTCGAACTGCGACAGCGACACCGCGAGGGTTATTCTTTTCGTCCCGGATATACTGCTTGATTAATAGTTGTTTCGTCGATTTCATATATAGTATTTTCTATTTTTTAATGTTACGATTTGTTTTACGATAGTCTATTCAAAATTTCCACCATCCATGCTTCTTTGTTAGAGAAAATAGGAATGCCATACATCGAACACACAATGTCTACATTTCCGTTTCTCCAAAATTCTTTAGGACAACACACAACAAGTTTTCCCGACTTTGCGTAAAGCCCAAGTTCTAGCAATGAAATTGGACTTAGAGTGTCAGAATCGAAATACATAGCGATTACACTAGCTTCATCCAATCTTCGAAGCTCCCATGTCACTTGTCCATAGAATTGTGGATTGTCTTTCTCTTGTTTCCAAGAGGAATCCCAATCTTCTCTTCGAGGATTGAAGATAGTGATATCATATACATCTTTCAATACTTCAATTGCCCAAGTCTGCCAATCTTCCGCCGCTCCCATTTCAATGCTTCCTGCAAGGAATACGGACTTATCAAAAGATTTTTCTTTTAGACTAGGCGAATATATAATTTCGTTTGTCATATTATTTCAAAACTGCTAGAGGGGTTATTTCCAATCGAAGAGTTCTGGTAGGCTTTTCACCTTCGTCACACCAATTTGAATTATTGAATACAGCTATGACGGTATTTCCTTCAGCTTGCCAGTATTCAGAACCGGGATTATTAGAGATATAACCAAATTCAAAATCTGAAGAGTCTACACCTTCATAATCATGAACACTCATACCTCCCGGCTTCTTCAGGCAGTGCATTTCAATATGAAACCTATCTTTTTTAGTTTCACCGAAATCAATATTTCCATACCACCATCCAATAAACTCTCCCCCAATCAAATCTAGATCTTCTCTAACTCGAAGATTATAAACTCTAATATTGAAAACCGCGAATTGTGGATTCGAAGCATATTCCATCAAAATATCTTTGAACGCTTGTGGTGTTTTGATTTCTGTTAGCATAATAATTTATGTTTAGTCGGGAGTGAGGGAATCGAACCTAACCTCTATCTTATATATTACTCACTAGCTTTCTTCTATAAGACTTTGGCCTCTCATCTGTCCTTAAAAGACGGGCGCTACCATTACACCAACTCCCGATAAGGCTGAATTACATGTAAAACGATGCAACTACAACTCCATCTACCGGAGTGTCCAGAAGTGAGAGTTCGTCAACTTCATATTGAATCAACTTACCAACATCTGCTACATTTTTGCAGTATTCTTCATTGGAACTCGACGCATCATTAATATAATCAATGCCGATCTGTTGCTCTGGAGTAGGGTCGATCACATTGATGAAAACTCCATGGGCACCTTTGATAAGGTTTATGTCTTCATGATCCGAAGGCACCATATAGTATTTGGTGGTATCTGGAACCATGTTATAAATTACTAGTGTTTTGTTCATATTATTTACCAATCGTATGTTATACCCGACAGTTTGTTTTCAATTGCATATTCAATCAAATGATTCTTTAGTTCATTGAAAGAGAATTTATATTCATCATTTTCAAATGCGAAAAGAGAAATAACAGAAGCATTCAATTCTTCTTGAGTAAGTTCTTCGAAATCTTTGCCAAATTCATCGCAAATATAATCCATGAAAGACTCAATCATGCTTGAAAATGTGATAACCCTATGACGTTCACAATCATCCATAAGCCAATACCTAGGACGAACGTGAGGGAGGTTTTCATCAGGAACCTTACCTTTCAATTCTCGTTCGGCCAAAGCTTTGAACGGATACTGAATCCAAGTAGATGCAGGGTAAAGATCATAGATAAAATCAAACCTTTCGTAAATATCAATAGATTCGTCTCGCAAGGTGGTTTCTGCCAATTTGTATTTTTCTGCGTTCAATGAATCTTTCAAAGATTGTAGATTCTTTTTGTTATTGCTCATATTGATATTATATTTTAGTTTTTAATGGAAAGAGATAAGCAGTCGGGTAGTTTGCGTAGTTTCATAATTTAAAATATTTTATACAGAGTGTCCATGTCGCATCCACACAAAGCCAAGATGATTGCAACGACTAATACAAGTAAAACTTCTTTAAATGCTTCGTTCATAATATCAATATTGAGCGACGGTAGGCAGTATTTCATACCTACCGTCGCGGGGTCTCATTTCTGAGTCCGCTCCACCATTTCTAATTGCTTAGAAATTCTCTGCAACCTTGGCACGAACTTCGGCCAACGTCCAATCTTTCGTAATGTTGCCATTACAGAATACTTGCACAAATGCGCAATTCTTAACTTCTTGCCAAGTGGCTTGATCCTTCATAATAAAGTGACCATCTTTCTCATAGACTGCCGTGAGACCCTTAGCACTCTTCTTCATGCCGCTATCAGTCTTAGGATCTTTGAAGATTTCGACACCCTTGCGTTCACCTTCCACAAGGACTTCTCCATAAGTGGACTTGACAGCGAACATGTGAGTATCGCGGGTGACGATTGCATCCTTGGTAACTGCACCCTGATAGGTGAAGCTTCCGATACCGAACACTACGTTAGTCGAAGCGAATCCCTTGTCTGCAAGACGCTGACAGATTTGTTCTGCACGTTCCAGAGTGATAGAATCACCATAGATCGCTCCAATATGACTATCAAGAAGCTTGTAACCAGTCGTGCTTTCAGTTCCTCCGAAGATTTCCCAAAGACACTGGATTAGACCCTTAACTTCGTTTTCAGTAAGTTCATTACCAGTTTCGAAATGTTCCCAAAAACCTCCATTTGGACCTTCATGTTGAGCTGATTTCCGTTCATAGATTCGGACAACACCATCAGCATCTTCTTGTCGGATGATTTCATCTTCAGTGTAACCAGTAACGATCTTCACTGGATCACCGCTATCAGGACGAATAACAACCTTACCATCACGGGCCAAGATGACATCTTTTAGAGTTGCCAAAATTCCACCATCAGGATCGACCACATTCCAAAAATCATAGGTGTCCATAACAGCACTTACAATTCCAGTGGGGTAGACTTCAGTAATTAGACGCTTCAGCATCAGTAGTTCACCAAGTCGCAGTTTTTGAGTAGTATTCAATGTAATCATGTTTATAGTATATTCTAGTTTTTAATGATGGTCGGACTAAATAATCACATGACAGAATGTTCCGACCATCAAGCCAAAACCTGCACGAAGTGTAATGAATCTAAATTGTTAATTGACTTTCCAAAAAGTTCACGATCCAAAACCGGATATAATGCTAGATGTAAAATTTGCTGCTGTTCTTATAACAACGAATCAAGAAAAAATAACCCGGAAATATATCGAAATACTAGAAAGGAGAATTATCAGAAAAATATAGAAAAAATGAGAGCAGAAAAGAGAG
>JACCDR010168114.1_pt1 | contig 26535 bp, 17 predicted proteins | sample 7446431 | NCBI WGS metagenome assembly JACCDR01 (sample SAMN15323443, study PRJNA562643) | freshwater metagenome | isolation source: river surface water | place: USA:Blue River Watershed | collected 2017-08-17 | reverse complement strand
TTTACAATCTGACTATCAGTAGTTTATGTGTGTAATTATTCTTTTGTCCTCCCGCAGGGAGGACAAAAAAAAGGCGTTCAAACAGAATGGAAGCTTTTTTACTCATCATACATTTTCAAACACAGCCTATATTTGAAGTCAATTTGAGATCCAGCTGCTGATTAGAAAGGAGAACAACCTGAAAAAGGGGGCAAAAAAAGCCTATGAGAATAGCCTATAGCTGTACCATTGTACCGAAAAATATAAATAGTGTATTCTCAAAGAATTAGGCTGTACAAACAAGGGCATACAAATACTTAATTATCAACAACTTACGACCAAATTTATTGAATTTATTTAATTCTATCTTTGAACAAAAAAAGCTTGTTTTGGTAAAAATGAACGATTCTGTATAAAAAACTTACGCAAAAACAGGCAAATAACCCATGAAAACACAACTCCACTTGTTTCTTACTGCAGTGATGTTTTACACCCGCATTCCATGCCCAAAATGGGTAGACCATTCCGACGACTACCTCAACCGGGCTACGGTGTACTTTCCGATTATCGGCTGGTTGGTGGGAGGGGTGTCAGCTTTGGTATACATAGTCTTATTTTCAATGCTAGGAAGGTTCACGTCCGAATCACACCATATCCACTATTCTTTTTTACCTGTTGTAGGCAGTATGCTAGCTAGTATTTTATTGACAGGAGCTTTTCATGAAGACGGTTTTGCGGATGTTTGTGATGGTTTTGGTGGGGGATGGACTAAGATCCGCATTCTGGAAATCATGAAAGATAGTCGGGTTGGTACGTATGGGGTCATCGGCCTACTGGGAATACTGGTACTGAAAGTTCTTCTAATTCAGGAAATTATGCTAGGTATTCTCAATCAACCTATAGTTGTATTTTATCGTTTTTGTTTTTTTAGCATTAACTGGATGCTGTTTACCCACATGGCATTTATTTTTCTAATAGCCCATTCATTGAGTCGCTTTACGGCTATGACATTTATTTTTTCTCATACCTATGTCCGAGAAAACGAAGACAGTAAGGCCAAGCCTGTGGCTAAAAAACTCTCCAAAAACAAACTTCTGCTTGCTTTTCTACCAGCGGTTTTGCCACTGGTTGCCTATATGTACGTACTGCATAGCTGGTTGCCCGCATTGGTTTTTGCGCCGTTGCTGCTGGCCAAATGGTACCTAGGACGGTATTTTCAGCGGTGGATTGGGGGCTATACAGGTGACTGCCTGGGGGCTACCCAACAAGTAGCCGAAGTAGTTATTTACTTATATCTGGCAGTTGTATGGAGGTATATCTGATTCGCCATACATCTGTAGCCGTCCCTAAATCTATCTGCTATGGACAAACAGATGTACCACTGGCAGATACGTTTCTGACCGAAAAAGAGGCGGTACTGAAACTACTACCCGACCTTACCCATGCGGTTGTATACAGCAGTCCAGCCCAACGATGCACGCAGTTGGCTGGGTGTATTTCAGATGCTTATCAGATACATCCGCACCTACAGGAAATACACTTTGGAAACTGGGAAGGCAGGGCATGGGATGAGATTCCGCCAGAAGAACTCAACCCGTGGATGGAAAATTTCGTTTCAGTCTGTCCCCCAAACGGTGAGAGTTTTCAGCAACTCTATACACGTAGTACACAGGTACTCAAGCAGTGGCAAAACACGGTTTCTGGGCCACTCATATTGGTCACACACGCTGGCGTGATCCGCAGCTTGCTTTGTTACAGTCGCCAGGTTCCACTACAGGATGCATTCCAGTTTGCAGTAGATTATGGGTCGGTGACAAAGATTCATTTTTTTTGTAGGGGCGAATAACATTCGCCCAGTGTGCAGACCACCGAATGCCACGAAACAATCGTACGTGTGGGGCAATGCACCGCAACCAGACGTGATGGTCTGGGCAGTCGTGTGGGGCAAAGTCTTGGGCGAATGTTTATTCGCCCCTACAGCTGTGTCCATTCTTTTTTCTGCTCTGACTAATTCCAATCCTTTGTCTAAGCTCAAAAGTTAATACTTGAGCTATTTATTCAGATGTGCTTTTTTACACAAGTTTGGCTTTTTTACAGACTATATACCTAGTATCTTTCTTCACATCTGTATTCTTATAGTGGATATGCTAAAAAAAAATATCTATCTAATACTCAGCCTGTCTCTGCCAGCCATTTTTACACCTGTATCAGCCCAGATTGGCTCCAAAGAATCTCCCATTCTGGCAACGGTCTCTATTGATCAAACCCAGGGTCATTCGCTGGTGCAGGGAAGTAGTGGCTTTAATGTACGGATTGGAGACAAAGTGTGGGGGTACAAACATCCCGACTTCCGAGAAGCTGTCTTTGGACTCAAACCAGGCTGGCTCCGCTACTGGTCTGGCACCGCAGGAGATGCCTTCTGTGCGGCAACCGGACAGTACGATTCCGATTATATTGAAATGTTTGACAAAGGTGAAAGCTACCAACAACTCCATGATTTTCAGGAAGTAAAAGGACCTCAACGCATCATAGACCTCTACCATCTGATGGGAGAAGTAGGGGGTAAGATTGTCGTAACTGTCAATGGATTTACTGAAACCCCAGAAATGACTGCCGAACTGGCCCGTTTCTGCAAAAATAACCACATCCAAGTAGAAGTATGGCAGTTTTGCAATGAGCCGTATTTTTATCTACCGAGCCGTCAACGGTTCTGGTGGAACGATGGCTACGACTATGCCGCTAAAATGAAACCCCATGCCGATGAAATTTTGAAAGTATTTCCGGGTGCTCAAATGGCTCTGAACTTTACTTGGGATGGCATCGGGGGGTTTATGAAGGAAATCAACCGCTACCAGAAAGAAAATGGTGCCTTCTGGAATGTGTTTTCCAAACACTCCTATGCCCCGCATATAGGCGGAAGTGAAAGCTTTGCAGATGCCTATATGCGGGCCAATTCCAAGCTGCTCGAAGTAACCAACGCCGCTGCCATGCAGACAATCGAAGACTGGACTGCTCCGGATATCCCCATGCTTATTACTGAATTTGGGGTCTGGAACAAGTCTCTAAACGGCACATAATCAGCCATTTACAACGCCGAATATACCCTACGCCAACTGCAACATTCCAATACCCAACTTATTGCCTCTCACGAAATCAGCAATAAATTCAAACCTGCCAAAAACTATACAAAACGGATATTAGATGCCTATGCCACCCAAAAGCCACTCAATACACTGGAGCTACGGACAGGCATTGAAAAAGACGATGAAGGCAAAGCCATGGAAATCATCCATGAGGCTACCAATCATACCACTTACCTATGGGCCACCACCCTGACTGGCGCAGCCATGGTAGACGGCCTGAAAAAAAAAGAAGTAGATGGCATGTATGCCATGGCATTCAAAGGCAACAATGGCTTTCATTACCTGGCTCTAACCAATCGTTCGGATAAATACCACCAAGTGACGGTCAACATAGGTACACAGCCGCTGCTAACAACGTTTCAGCGACGCTACATGTGGAATGCCACGCCTGTCAAAAATACCCCTATGTTTGACGATCAGGTAACTGGACCTGCAGTAGAAGTGCCACCGTACTGTGTGATGCTGCTCCAGTGGCAAAGCCATGAAAAAGACGTTCCGACCGCCAGCCGAATTTATAAGGCCCAGATTGTGCAGACAGGCATTGCACTGAACTGGTGGAAACGAGAAAATGCAACTTTCTATGAGGTGATTTGTAAAAATGCAGCCGGAAAAACGCTGCAAACCCAGAAAATTCCGGCTACAGCCGCCGAATATACTGCGACCAAACTAAAAGCAGGTGAAACCTATACATTCCAGGTAAAAGCCCTGAATGCCAACGGCCAAAGCCCAGCCTCAGAACCAGTTACGTTGACATTTGCCCGTCCAGAAACACCATCTATATTTAAGGTAGCCCCACGCGATACCAGTATCACTGTTTTCTGGCATAGTGTACCACAAGCAACGGGTTATCGGATAGTGGTTCAGAGCCAGAACCACTCGTTCAGAACCGAACTGGAGGCCGATAATGTATTTGGTTTCAAGGTGAACGGACTGGCCTATGATGTACCCTATACGATTTCAGTCAAATCCTACAACGAAATAGGTGAGAGTGCCTTTTCACAGCCCGTCCAGGTAGTCTGCAAACGCAATATTCCTCTGCCACCCAACAATATCTCGGCGATCAAACAAGCAAACGGAAGTATTCAACTGCAATGGAATGCTCCTCAAAATGCACCAGCAGGGGTACAGTACCGACTGCTGCGGGGTGAGAAACCTCACCAGTTTACCCAGCTGGCAGATCAAATAACCGAAACTTCGTTTACCGACCAAACAGCCTCCACCGGAAAATCGTATTTCTATACAGTGAAGTCGTATACCTCAGATGGAGAATGTAATTTTTATCCAAACATGGCAACGATTATTGAGGCAGGCAAACAATTTTCTGTGACTGTCAACTCCATTGAACGCACACAAGACAGCTACGAGATCACAGCTTCTTACGCAAATATCTCAGCCGATGGGCAAGTTGACTATGGCGTACTACTCAGTGATGTATCCTACCTGAACAGCGAAGAAGAACGGTTTATAACTACACAAACCGATGGCAAACAGTTTGTCGTAAAAATTCCGCTATCTTCCCTGAAAAATGGCCGTACATACTCGGTCAAAGCCTTTGTACAAACCAATGGTGGCACTCCAATCATCAGCCTGCCACCTTATAAAGAATTTAAAACTGAGTAACTTATGCTTCTAATGATTAAATGCGGAATGGTTGAAAAATGACCTGACCATTTGACATTTAACCATTATTTTTTTATCCCATACGATTGTTATATAATTTATATTATGTTAACTAGAATTTTATATATCCTCACCTAGTGAACCTATTTCTATCTCTGTCAAAGTCATTTCGGATATGGTCTCTCCTGAGTTCTTTGTGGAATTACAACTTTTCTTGGGCATACTCGAACAGGAATATGTCAGCCATGTTTTTTCTATTCAAACTACTGGACAAATTGCGAAAAAGCCACTACGGCGGGTTTTACAATTTGTCCAGTAGTCTGTTTTCTATTATTAGCCATGGCTGACATATGACAAACAACTGTTTAGTTCGCTTCTCCATCTATCCAACACAAAAACTGGTTGATGGTATGCACCATGGATTTGGCATGTGCAAACAAATAAATATTTTCTCTAGAGAATCCTTGATCGGTCAGGATCAGGCTATCCAGCTCGTCAATGATTTCAATAATCATATTCAACATAGTCTCTAGTTGTTGGCTCAATTGCGTACGCATGTCTGCCATAGGATATGTAGACGTAGTTTTTTTAGAAACCTGGGCCTGCATAGCAATCAGTGCTTGGTAGGTTTCTTTGTCATGTACAAACCGCTTGCTGGATGAATGAGCAGATGCTGCGCCTGGCATTTGATCTGAATTAAACTGAGCTTCACCGATAGTCATAGAGAGTTAGATATGTATAAATGAGTGATGTTTTGGTGCTAGTAATTTTCTTGTAATACTCAGAAAAAATATGTGTATAACCTTATTAAGAAAGGCTTGAATCCTACATCTAGCATTTTATCTCTATTTTTCTGTTTCTATACATAAAATGGTTAGTCTACAATGACGCATTACATATGTTTTGAGTGATTCATTGAGATAAGGAAGCTATATTTTAGGTTACCCTTTTGCCAAAAACAAACTTGACTGGTTCTTAAAATCTGCCTAAACCTAGTATAAAATGACCGAAAATTACTTCTTCGCGAATAGAATCATACACAACGCCTCTACCCTAGCCCAGTTAAATGAAGAGAGACCAAAACTACGACCATCAATTGCCTGATCACTTTGTTCTCACTGATTTTTATTCTTCTCTGGCAGTTTGCGTAAAAAATGCGACCTTTGCAGGCATGAAAACAGAAAAATGCCATGAAAGTTTGTATTGCTGAAAAGCCCAGTGTAGCCAAAGATATCGCCTATGTACTCGGTGCCACGCAACGCAAAGATGGATATTACGAAGGCAATGGCTACCAGGTCACCTGGACGTTTGGGCACTTCTGTACCTTGAAAGAGCCACAAGACTACTCTCCGGAATGGAAATCCTGGCGACTGTCCGCCTTGCCCATGATTCCGACTCATTTTGGCATCAAACTCATTGATAATGAGGGTGTAACCAAACAGTTTGGCGTGATTCAGAACCTGATCGAAACCTGTGAGCTGGTCATCAACTGTGGTGATGCGGGCCAAGAAGGCGAACTCATCCAACGCTGGGTGTTGCACAAAGCCAAATGCAAAGCACCCATCAAACGCCTCTGGATCTCATCACTGACCGAACAGGCCATCAGAGACGGCTTTGCCAACCTGAAAGATAGCAACCAGTATGACAACCTCTACAAAGCAGGCAGTGCCAGGGCCATTGGCGATTGGCTGCTGGGCATGAATGCCACTCGACTCTTTACCACTAAATTTGGCAATGGCAAAACGGTCTTGTCTATTGGTCGGGTACAAACCCCTACCCTAGCCATGATTGTTCAACGGCAAAAACAGATCATGGCCTTTGTCTCTGCCGACTACTGGGAATTGAAAACGCTCTACCGAGAAGTGGAATTTACGGCCACCATCGAACGGATTTTTAGCCTGGAAAGAGCCCAGAAAGGATTGGAATACTTACAGGCAAACCCTGTTTTTATCGTCACAGATTTTCAAAAAAAAGAAGGCAAAGAAACCAATCCCAGACTTTTTGACCTCACAGGCTTGCAAGTGGAAGCCAACAAAAGATTTGGATTTACAGCCGAAGATACCCTCAAACTGATTCAGGGCCTGTACGAAAAGAAGTTTGTCACCTATCCCAGGGTTGATACTACGTATCTGTCGGAAGATTTGCATGACAAAGTAGAAGGAATTCTGCGTAGTATGCAGTATTACCAAACACTGACCGCCCCAATACTGGTCCATCCTATACCCAAATTGAAAGCTGTCTTTGACAATAGTAAAGTCAGTGACCACCATGCCATTATTCCTACGGACATCTTGCCTGTTGGGCTAGTAGCCAATGAAAAACGAATCTATGACCTAGTTGCCCGTCGCTTTATTGCTGTGTTCTATCCAGAATGTAAAATTTCTACAACTACAGTACTAGGACTGGTGGGTAAAGTAGAATTCAAGGCTACAGGAAAGCAGATTCTGGAACTTGGCTGGCGAGAAGTATATGCCGCTGATACAGCTAAAAAAAAAGAAGAGAGTCAAAAATCTGAAAGTGAACCCAAAGAGGACGAGAAAAAAGAAGACGAAGAAAAAGTATTGCCTGTATTTGTGATAGGTGAGTCAGGGCCTCATACCCCACGCATCCATCAAGGCAAAACCACTCCTCCCAAACCTTATACTGAGGCTAGTTTGCTCAGAGGCATGGAAACGGCAGGGAAACAAGTAGAAAATGAAGAAATGCGGGAGCTGTTGAAAGAAAATGGCATTGGTCGTCCCTCTACCCGGGCCAATATCATTGAGACGCTCCTGAAACGGAATTATATTGAAAAGAAAAAGAAAACCCTGCTCGCCACTCAAATGGGAATGGATCTGATTGATACCATTCAGAATGATTTGCTCAAAAGTGCAGAATTGACGGGTAACTGGGAAAAAAAGCTGCGGCAGATTGAAAAAGGAGAATATGCGTTGGATGCGTTTAAAAATGAATTGATTCAGATGGTCATTGACCTAACCGTTGAAGTGAAGAACAATGCCTCCCGACCCATTGCAGTTCCACCACCCGTAGCCGCCGTACAGACACAGGTACAGCCCGAAGATGCGACAAAAGAATCTCAAGCAAAGGCAAAAAAAACCAAAGCACCAAAAGAAGCCATTGATATTGAAACACTGACCTGTCCTAAATGCAAAGCCCACTTGCTCAAAAAAGGACATACAGCCTATGGATGCCGTAACTTTGAGGTATGCGGATTTAAAATCCCCTTTGAAATACTAGGAAAGAAATTAACAGACAAACATACATATGATCTGTTGGCCAAAGGTACAACAGCCACTATCAAAGGACTAAAAATACCCGGATCTAGCGAAGAAACAAACGCAAAGCTGGTAATGCATCCAGATTTCACCATTGGCCTCTAGTATCATGTGTAATAGTTAATTAATACCAAGAGTCTTTTTGGGCTGCCCCCCTCTCCTATTGACAGACCCATAGCCTCCAGCTATGCCTCTGTCAATAGGCTCCAGTTTTCACTTCCATAAAATTAACGTACAATCTTCTGGCACATATGCAACCTTTAGCATAGCCTGAGCATCTTCTCTTGACAATAAGGCAAACCCTCACCCATGAAATCCTTTCTCTTTTATTTGCTAGGCTGTCTGGTGGTCACAGCGACTCAGGCACAAACCCTGACCTTCGAAGAAAGTAAAGAGATTCACTGTCAAAGATTTCAGAATAATCCTTCAATGGTTAAATAAATGGTAGAATGGCTGAATCATGTCCATTTTTACAAAAAGCCATTCTACCATCTGTCACCAAGCAAACAAAAAAATCCCTAAACAAAGCTTAGGGATTTTCACCTATGAATCACAATCGATTAATGTCACGTCGGAAGCGGCGCAGGATCTCGTTTTCTTTTCGGGATACCCCATCATAGGCATACGCTACCTTCTCCATAATCTGCGTAAAATGTTTTTTCATTTCTTCTGACAGTACGTTCCGGCTGGCTGCAAACCTTCGGAACGCATACGCATAGGCTTCTTCAACAGAAACCTGGTATTGATCCTGAATATCAAAAGCTTCCAATACCTGAAGTCCATTGGGTTCACGCATGAGAGTGAGCCGTAGTATTTCTGTCTCTTCTGACTGCAACTGCCCATCAATATTAGCCAAGGCATACAATGCACATCCCAAACCTTGGTATACTTCTTTTGTCTCTTCCAGTGGCTGTTGGTTTCTATTTTCGTCCATGGTTGTGGGTTTGATTTACGATTTATAAGAGCTGAATATCCTGCTGAAACCGACAGAGTAAAGCATGTTCTCTGGCTGTAATCTGGTGGTCTATCTCGGCAACCTTCCGCAAAAGTGCCACCAGTCGTTCTTTCAAATGCTGACTCAGTACATGTCGGCTGGCCTTTAGGCGACGCATCGCAAATGCATAGGCGGTTTCGGGGTTTTCCTGCTGGTATTCCTGAATCAGGAAAAAGTTAACTGCTAGGTCACCATAGGGTTCTTGGGCAAAAAGCTTGTGAACCATCTCCATTTTCTGGGGTTGCCAGTTACCGTCTACCTTGGTTAGTACATAAGCTACGCTGCCTATGCCCATATATACATCTGGCTCAGAGGCATCAATACACATATTTGTCTTCATGGCTACAAGTACATTAAGGTTTTAGAATGTGGTTTAGGTCAATCTAGGCTGTTAATGAGTGGCGAGTCGCCATTGGTAATAATTACCTTGCTATTGGGCGAGGTTGACAGTTTGTTGAATGCCTCAATGGCTTTAAATTTGATTAGCAGGGGTGTCAATCCTTCACTAATCAGTTTCTGGGCATCCCGCACACCTTCGGCTTCAATGATACGTCGCAAGGCTTCCTGCCGTTCTTTATCAAGCACAAACTGCATCCGCTGGGCATCTTGTTCGGCTTCCAGTTTTTGTTCAATGGCCCGTGTCAGTCCAGGTGGCAACACAATACTTTTCAACAACACTGATTCGATGGTAAAACCCCTGTTTGCCAGTTGTCCCATCATCAGTTCACGGATAGATTTTTCAATTTCTGCCCGTTGTCCAGTATGCATGTCTTTGGCATAATAACGAGCGGCCACATCGGACACGGCCGAACGAAACACTGGTAGAATCATTACTTCTTCGTAGTTTGGCCCTATCTGTTCCACAATTTTAGGTGCCATACTTCCATCTACTCTATACAAAATTGAGATGTCAGACTGAACCGTAAGCCCCTCTTTGGAAGGCAAAGGCAGTTTTACCTCTATGTTTACGGTTCGGATAGGCACTTTGATGATCGTGGTTAGAAACGGATTGAACCCTTGTGCACCTTCCATGAGTGGCTGAGATTTAATCTTACCTATTTTTCGCTTCACCCCAACCTCGCCCTGCCGGATAACTGTACAACTTCCTAAAACAAACAGTAGAATAATAAATGCAAAAAAAGATCGCACATACAAAAACAAAGGTATCATGGCTCATTTAAAGTTTAAAAGGTAAGCACCTCTCCTCTCTTGCTTCCTAACATCTGAATAGCTTTTTTGGAGGTGATGCTACAAAAGTAATGCGCCTGTATTAGAACCAGATTAAGTTCAGATTAGAATTTGATTAGAAAAAATGTTCAATGGTTGCACTCACTCAAGAGTCCTAACAGGCAGAATAACTGTAAAAACTGTCCCTGTGGTCTCGGCTGATTCGACCAATAGTTGTCCCTGGTGCAAACCTATGATGCGGTCTGTGAGTGAGAGGCCAATGCCATGCCCAGCTACTTGGTGTGCATTACTTCCCCGGTAAAAAGGCTTGACTACCTGCGACAGATCTGCGGCAGGTATGAATGAATCTTTGGTATGAAAAACAATTATCCTCGAACCTTTTTCTGTTTTCAGGGTAGGTTTGGCTACTTGTAGGCTTATCCAAACGGTATGTTGGGGAGAAAATTTACAACCATTTTCCATCAGATTCCAGAAAGCTGTACGCAGCAACACTTCATTGGCTAGCAGGTTCCAGTCTGCTGATAAGTGATTTTCTGGCAAGGAGATGTGTATGTGGTAATTGGGATATTTGGTATTGAGTTCATGGCGTATCTGCCCCAGCAATTCATTCAGAGACACAAGAGTAAATCCACGTGTTTGTTCGTCTATGTTCAAACTGGTCAGCATCAAAAGTCCGTGGGTGAGCTGGTTCATTTCCCGCACATCCTCTAATATAGATTCGAGCATGATATATAACTGTCCTGGGTCGTCTTTGGCCAGTAATGCTACTTGTATTTGCCCGGTGATGGCTGTTAGTGGGGTGCGTAACTCATGAGAAGCATGGGCCACAAAGGATCGTTGTACCCGAAAAGCCTCTTCCAGCCTGTCGAGCATCTGGTTAAACCGATGGGAAAGTTGCATCAGTTCATCCTGTTTGTCACCTTCTGGAAGACGGACATTTAGCTCAGAAGCAGTAATGGCATCTATGCCTGTAATCATGCGTTGGATAGGCTTCAAGACCCGACCTGAATAAAACCATCCAGCCACAAATACTACCAACGACATGAGTAGTCCGCCCACAAACAAGACAAAAGCTTGGTTCTGCATTTTACTAAAACCATATCGGTCTATTGCTGAAGCAAAAACCACCAATTGTTTTTGGCTATCAGTGTAGGCAACACCTACAATTTCCCGGTTGCCATTTTGCCAGTATATTTCTTTTTCACGGCGTACCTGATCCAGTATCTGTGCTGACACATTCAGGTAGTCTGTACCACTTTCGTACACAATCTGGTTTTGGGCATTGTAAATAATGATTTCCTCTTGATACAATACAGTCAGCTGGTTTTTATCCAACAGCCTGAAAAGTTCGGACGGAATGATTTCTTTGGCAAACAGCAGTTCAACAGAGTTATGTGCCTCAGCCCGCAGTCGTTCCCTGAACTCCATTTGGCGATACTGCTGTGTGGAAAAATAGATCAAGAGGCAGAAAACACACCACAACCCACTGACGATCAAGCCAAAGAGTAATGTCAGACGGATGCGAATGGTCATAGTAAAGCTTATTATTTCTCTTTCAAGATATAGCCCATTCCTACGACTGTATGAATGAGTCGGCTGGCAAATCCTTTGTCTACCTTGTTGCGCACATAGTTCATGTAGACATCAATAATATTGGTACCTGTATCAAAGTTAATATCCCAGACATTTTCGGCAATATCTACCCTAGATACCACACGGCCGCGATTTCGCATCAGGTATTCGAGCAAGGCAAACTCCCGGGCGGTCAGTTCAATCCGCTGTCCATTGCGTCGGGCTACTTTTTCACCCATATCCAACTCCAGATCAGCAACCTGTAATACCTGGGCGGGAGCTACTTGTGTTTGCAGGTAGGCTCGTTTGAGGAGAACTTTTACCCGTGCCAGCAATTCCATAAACTCAAACGGCTTGACCAAGTAATCATCTGCCCCCACATCAAAACCAGCTAGTTTGTCGGCTACAGTACCTAGGGCCGTAAGCATAAGCACTGGCATCTGTAGGTGTTGCTCTCGCAAGCGGCTACAGACATCCAGCCCGCTCATATCTGGCAGATTCAGGTCTAGGATAACTAGGTTGAATGATTGGTTTTGGGCCAGTGTAATTCCGTCTCTCCCATTGGCAGCAGTCGTAACCACAAATGCCTGTGTCTGTAGTCCTTTCTTAATAAAAGCTGCTACTTTAGGTTCATCTTCAATGACAAGTATCGTTGGCTGGGTTATCTCTGACATACCTTTGTTTTTACTTCCCCCTCACGTGAATTATACATAAAGTACAAATCTAACTTATTTGAAATATAATTTATACACTTACCTATTCAGATCATATAATCTATATTACAAATCATACAACCAAGCATCAAGCTTGTGTTACCTCAACAAAGGTAATCTTTTTTACTTAGGGTTGTGTTTTGTCTGTCCATGTCAGTTTTCCAATCTTTCCATTGCTACCAGCCAGATACACAGCAGAGCCTTTCTTGGCTTTGCGGCACACATGAAAGCTTTCGGTAGAGATATACTTCCAGTGCATGCCTGTATCGGCACTCACATCCACGCCGCTTGTACCACAGGCAATGAGTTGGGTTGGGCGGATAAACTCTACACATGATTTGAATCCACGGGGTGGCGTAGCTGGGGCTATCCAGGTGTGTCCTCCATCTTTGGAGAGAAAACAGTTTTGTATAGAAACACTGTCTGCATTAAAATTACCTCCTACCACAACCAAATAGGTGCGTTCTTTCCGCTGATGGGGGTTTTGAATGGCTACAGCATGTGCCCCAGTGGTTTCTTTACCTTGGACAATGGGTAAGGGCCCGGGTGTAGCATTCCAGAACAAGTGGCTACTAAGTCCACCGCTAACAAAGCAAGATTCTCCGCTGGTGAGTAGCTTTATATTGGTTCCACTGGAGGCAAAACAGGCTTCTCCACTATCGGCAACGGCCTGTTTGGGTGCAGGTAATTCCTGCCAGCTATTGCCTGCATCCGTGGTTTGGGCCATAAAAAACCTTCCGTGAATGGGATCTCCTATTACGATTCCGTGGGTTTCATTCCGAAACTCCATTGCATCGAGAAACATGCCGGGTGCGGTATTTTCATAGACGAGTTTCCAGTGTTCTCCTCCATCCGTAGTTTTGAGAATAACGGCGGGTTCGGCTATGCCTATAATAATAGCCGTTTGGGCATCAAAGGCCTCAATGTCTCGGAAGTCTCGTTTTTCATAACCGGCAACAGTCATCCATTGCCAAGTTTTGCCACCATCGGTGCTACGGGCTACAGTGCCATTGCTCCCACTCACCCACACGATTTGGTTATCTACTACACTCAAGCCCCGGAGAGAGGTTTTAGTACCACGGGCTTGTATGTCAATGGTTTGAGCCGTAACAGATACATAGAGCCAGAAGGCCAGAAATCCTAAAAAACTATTTTTCATGCGTACAGGCTACCCAGTAGCCTCGTTTAAAGGTATAGGAGAAATGGTTTTATTGAAGATTTTGCGTAGATCCTAGATACGCTATTTTTTCAGTGGTATTTCTTGTTCCAGTTCTTCTTTCCTCTTCTGTAGAATGTAGACAAATTTGAGTAGTGCATTCTCTGCTTCGGTCGGTCTGGCAGCATATTCTTCTGCATGTGGTTCTGTGTTTTTGATCAGCTGGGCATTTAATGGAGTGAGTAACGTTTCCAAAACCGACTCAATAGATTCTAGTTCCTTATTCGTCAGTTGGTCAAACAGTTCGGCGGCAGCCTTCTGCGATTTACTTTTTTCTAGAATCAGTTGTTTTGATTGTTTTTTTTGCATTTCCACCAGACAATTGTACATATACTTATCTCGTTCCAGGTCATCTACGTATCCGTTTGGGACACATTCTGGATGAGACATTCCATAGTTATTCATAAACCAAAATAATAAAATTATACACAATTATACAACGCACACAAAGTATGCGATATTGGTTAAACGATTCGACTATCCATCAGTTCAACTATTTTAAACATCGAGATAAATCTAAGATATAAATACTTGATAATCAAAACAATTAATCTATAAAAATCTTTACTCTTTACTGATTAGTTGCACAAACGAATGTCCAATCCTTGCTTGTACACCTATACAAACTCCCTCTGTCAGACTAAACCAGAGAAGAAGTAAAGAAAAAAGACCAAATATCCAAAGCTATTCCTTCGTTTTATTTCAGCTTTTTTTCTGAGTAAATATTACGTAACTACGTAGAAAAAGTTACACCAAAACAACTATTTTCTTAAAAAAAACAACAACTTAAATAAAATAAAAAAATTAGACTTCTAATAAAAAAGTTACTTGGAAAAATTTACACTTACACTTCCCTACATTTAGTTTCTGTAGCATCACTGCTATATTTCCGCATTTTTCGTGACACATTCCTGCTTCCAACTTCTTCAACAAGCCCCTCCCCTGTCGGCAATGGCCGTTACAACCTGTTTCAGGGTGGTACGATGATCTGGTTTCCGGGTTCGCAGACAGCCTTTGAAGTAGTACTGGAAACTGTCTATTTCTGCCTATGAGGAATTAAAAGGGTATAAAGTTGAAAGGTTACAGATGAAAATCATCTCCAGACATAGGACTTACCTGACTCTACTGTACGACCAACGATAAAATTTTTCTATTACTTTGGACTATATTTTATTTCCATCTATTTTTTTTATCTCTCCAAACAAAGCCTGTCACAGACACCTGATTACAGCTATTATGTAGCCATAATATCCCTAAAAACAGGTCAGTGTCATCTATAAAACCTCATACACCAATATCCATCAGGCATTCTTTTATACCTATTTACACGTTAAAAATAGCTAAAATAGTTGTTTATTCGTGTCTCAATTTTTTTATTCTATCATCTAATACATCACCATGAAACAGTCTCATGTAATCCGCTTACTTCCTGTACTCCTTCTGGCATGGTTGCTGGCAGGCTGTACCACCCAGCCACAGGCTGGATCTACATCTGGTAATACCCGCAACCAGGAATCTCTATCGGTAACTGACCGCATAGATTTTGAACGAAGTTCCAACGAAGCTGTTGAGAAGAAAATCACTGACCTAATCAGCCAGATGACATTGGAAGAAAAAATCGGTCAGATGACCCAACTCAACAACTCTACCATCGTGACCAATGCCAACTGGGGAGCTGGCACCGATCTTAGTATTGAAATCAAGGTAGACACGGGCAAGTTGGGCAAAATTCTGCGTACTTACCATGTAGGCTCGTTTCTAAACGGCATTGCAGTACCTGCACCTACCTGGTATACGTTTTACAAGGATTTGCAGACACACAACCTGAAGGTTTCTCGCCTGAAAATTCCGATTCTGTATGGCGTAGACCACATGCATGGTCCGAACTATCTTGAAGGTGGTACTATATTTCCGCATGCAATCAATACTGCCGCTACCTACAACAACACCTTTCCGACGGCCATGGGGCATATCACCGCCCGAGAAACCGCCGATCTGGGTCACCAGTGGCTGTTTGCTCCGGTATTGGATGTAGCCCGTACGCCACTGTGGGGACGGTTTTACGAAACCTTGGGCGAGTCGCCGTATGTAGCTGCCACTATGGGCAGTGCGTTTGTGAAGGCAGCTCAAGAAGATTCGGACATTGCCCCCTATAAAATTGGTGCCACAGCCAAACACTTTCTGGCCTATTCAGATCCTAAATATGGCTGGGATCGTAGCCCTACAGATATTTCCGAACAGGCCCTGTACGAATACCATGTACCCGCCTTCCGGGCAGCCATTGAAGCAGGCATCAAATCCGTGATGATCAACAGCGGCGACCTAAACGGCGAGCCTGTCCATGCATCGTCCCGTGTACTGACCCAACTCCTGCGTGACGAACTCAAGTTCAAAGGCGTAGCCGTAACCGACTGGGAAGATATTATCCGACTGTACCGCAACCACAAAGTGGCTACCGACGAAAAAGATGCGACCTATCAGGCAATCACTGCTGGTGTAGACATGGCCATGACTCCTTATGATACGCATTTCTGCGACCTGCTGAAAGAACTGGTCAAAGAAGGAAAAATCACGGAAGAACGGATCAACCTGTCAGTGGCTCGTATTCTACGGATGAAGCTGGAACTGGGACTGTTTGAGCATCCTCTGCCCCGCAATGATCGTTTTAACCGGATCGGAACAGCCGAAAACCGTGCACTGGCCCTGGAAGCAGCACGTGAGTCTATTGTACTCATGCGCAACGAAAACAATATTTTGCCGCTGGCGGCTGGCAAAAAACTACTCATCGCTGGCCCGGTAGCCAATCTGAAAAGTGCCCTGTGTGGTGGCTGGACTCTCCGCTGGATGACCGACGACGAAACACTGTACCCCAAGGCTATGCCAACCGTATATACAGCCCTGCAATCACAATTCCCATCGGCAATACTAGCCACCACTACAGCCGAGCTAAAAGCCAAAGCCGCCCGTGTAGATGCCATTGTACTGGCTGTGGGTGAAAAGCCGTATTCAGAAGGATTTGGGAGCATTCAGGATATCACACTACCTGCTGATCAACAAGAAATAGTCAAAGCTGCCCAAGCTACAGGCAAACCTGTCATTCTGCTGATGGTAAGCGGCCGCCCACGGGTCATTACTAACCTCTACAAAGGCTGTGCGGCAATGCTATTTGCAGGATGGCCCGGCTTTGAAGGCGGACAAGCCATTGCGGATGTACTGAGTGGAAAAGTGAATCCAAGTGGCAAACTCAGTTTCAACTATCCGTATTCTGTCAACCGACTAGTACCACACAACCATAAATCAGCAGAAGTGGTGCTGGCCCATGAAATTGACAATCCTATTGCCCTCATGCCTTTTGGCACAGGTTTGAGTTATACAAGCTTCGAATATAGCAATTTACGCCTCAGTGACAGCACCCTGACAGCCGGAATGCAGGAAATTACAGCCAGTGTAACGGTCAAAAATACCGGGCTTCGGGAAGGCAAAGAAGCCGTGTTGTGGTTCCTCTTTGACGAAGTAGCCAGTATCTCCCGTCCAGTGCGTGACCTGAAGTATTACGAGAAGAAAAGCCTGAAACCTGGCGAATCTGCCGTATTTACGTTTGTCATCAAACCATCCGAACACTTGTGGTTTCCAGATAGTCGGGGGGCCAAACGCCTCGAAGATGGCTACTTTACCCTCAGCGTACAAAACCTGAAAGCCCGCTTCAAACTGCAGCAAAAACCCGACGACCGAGCTTTATAAAAAAAACATATTCTTTAGAAATGCTTTTAAAGAATATATTACAAAAACGAGTGGCTTAATTTATAGGGGACGAATACATATTCGTCCCCTATATTTTTGGATGCCGTGTATGCAGGGCCGTAGATGATGCAAAGGTATTTGCGTCCTCGGCATTTGATGGCAGGTTGTATGTTACCTTGTTTCAGAAGCTATATGTATACCCTAGGGTATTTGTCCATTCAGAAAAAGAGGGTTGGGCATCGGTAGCTGTCAGGCGTTTGAGAAAATTGATTCCCAGCAAAAGATTATGTTTACCCAACGTTTTCTGTGCTGGATTTTCCTTCGGGCTGTATGCAATACTCATGCGTGTATTCCAGACATCGCTACTGGCTTGGGCAGCAGTGGTGTAGTTGTACGAGCTGGCTAGTGATACCCGTAGTGTTTTGTCTAGAAAAGCTTTTGTGGCTTGGGCACTGGGTCCCCAATAGTTGCTGGCTACCTCGCCTGCCTGTGTCGTGTAATAATTGAAAGAACCACCTAATGTCAGGTTTTTCGGCGTTTGTGTGTAGTTGTAGGCCACTGTACCCGTATAAAAAAAAGAAGCGTTATCTGCGTTTAAGTAACTTGCTTGGTTGTTCGCATGCTGGTAGCTACCTGTGCCCATCACTGTATGCCTATGATCTTTGTTGCCAAACATATAACTGGCAGAACCATTGTAGCTTTGGCTAATCTGATAGAAATTGAGTGTATCTACAGGGTCGCGAAAAAACGGATCGGCTTGTGGGCGAACGTTGGTATAAGTAGAGAAATTGGAATAGCTACCCGTTAGGTTCCAGTGTTCGTTGGGGGTATAGTTCAGATTTCCAGAGCCTACCCATCGGTTGGTAGTAGATGCCCGTTCGTTGTTCAGGTTGTTGCGTTGCACACCCACATTGGCGGCCACAGTCAGCATATTTTTAAACAATCGTACGGTAGGCGCAACCGTTATATTTTCCATGTCATTATTAAAAAAATATGCTCCAAGTGTCTCGTATTCAGGCGCAACACGTTCATATTTGAGCTGAATGGCATACCAGTTTCCTTGATAGCCTAGACTTCCATTAAACGCATCGAAATACCGCTGGGTATTATTTTCTGGCAATAATCCTTTCAGCAAATTATGGCTCTGAATGGTCGTTTTCAGCGAGTCGGGTGTGGCCAACGAATCAGGTTGGGTTTCGTGATTGGCTCGGATGTCTTTGTTCAGCGACGAAAATCCGTATTCACCTTCGATAAACAATTTTTTCAAAATGGTCTTTCTGAATTTCAGGCTAGCAGCCACATTCTGCTGGGCTGTCAATTGGCTTTCGGCCAGTACAAAAGGCAGCGAAGTTTCATCGTCTTTGGCTGTAAATACATTCAGAGAAACCTCGTTTCCATTTTGTTCATATCCTACTTTCACACCATATCCCATGCGTTGGTAGGCGGCATTGTAGTTTTGGGTGGTATCCTGTAGGTTAAACGGGGTAGCTTTTTTCAGACGTCCATACATAGCAGCTACCCGCCAGTTGCCAGGCGACACCTCAACACCTGCACCCAGAAACACATGTCCGGCCAACGTATAGGGTGAAAAAGTCATACTGCTATAGCCTAGGTAGGTTTTGACCCATTTGTACTGCGGCGAAAAACTGAGTTGATTAAACGGCTGGGAAAAGCTTTTTTGCAAATTGCTATAACTGAACGAAAACGGAGCACTGTATCCAAACAGCGTGAGATTGAGATTGCCTGTCACAAACCAGTTAAACGGGTCGCGGCGTATTGGAATGCCACTAGCCGTATAATAAATGGCATTAAGATTGACAGAACCACTTGTTTTAATTCCTTTTTTAATTCCAATTTCCTCTAGATTTTGGGCCTGTACGCTTGGCCAAAGACCAAGCAGAAACAGACCAAGCAGGTAGATTTTTTTCATCTATTTTACACTATTTTGTCAGAATATCCATTCCCTTACTTCGTAATAATCATGCGTATTTCACGAGCGTCGGTATCGCTGATGGCTCGCAGAATATAGAAACCCGACGTAGGATTGTCTATCGTAATGGTTTCTACAACCCCCTCCGTTTTATCCCAAGTTTTGCGGTATTTTTCTGTCCCTAGCACATCGAGCACCACCAATACCAGTGCTTTTTTCTTGAGCAAGCTCACTTTTACTTCAAATGTTCCATTGCTGGGATTAGGCGATGCGTCCAGTTTCTCAATCAAACGTATTCCCAACTGGCTAGTGGGTTGTGCATCGGGATCAAAGGGGCTTACAATCAGCGTTTTGGTTACAGGGTAGTCGCAGCCGCTAAAGTGTCCGGTCATGGTAAGGGCATATGAACCAGCGTTGTCAAAGCGTATTTTCGGACGACTGGCATTGGCATCAATCACCACTGCACGGGGATCAAACGTCCATGTAATGGAGTCGGGAAGTGGTACACTTACTTCTTTGATTACCAGTGTATCTTGTGCATATTGACGGGTAGCTATCAGAAAGTTGGGTACAGGTTTTTCGTTGCGTTGAACAATCGTTTCCGAGGTAGTTTGTGTACAGCCATTGGCATCTTTTACCCACACGGCATACGTACCTACGCCTACTGACGCAAACACAGGCGAAACCTGAAAACTGCTTCCATTGTCTACCGAATACTGATAAGGAGCGGTACCACCCGTTGCATTGACCGTTATCTTACCGTTGGTCTGACCGACACAGACGGGCAAAGTCTGTACTCGTAACGCCACAGGTGCCGATGGCTGTGTAATGGTGGCGGTGACATCTTTGCTACAGCCGACCCCATCGGTTACACGCAGGGTGTAGGTTCCAGCAGGAAGTCCAGCTATATCTTTGGTTGTTACATTCTGCCCTTGCCAGAGGAATGCATAGGGTTGAGTACCTCCCGAAACGGTTACGTCAATGCGTCCGTCAGTTCCGCCAAAGCAGCTCACAGCGTTGGGCAATGCCTGAAGCAGAATAGGCGGATAAAGACTCAGGATGGTTTCACGCAAGGTAGCCGTACAGCCATTGGCATCTTTGACGGTAACTAGGTAATCCTGAGCTGTGAGGTTGGTGAATGTACCGCTACTCTGAAACGAACGAGCCGTATCCAGACTATACTGAAAAGGACCTACGCCACCCGTTGCTATCACTTCCCATACACCACTTTGGTCGCCTGCACACACTACATTCTGGGTACGAACGGTTTTTAATGCCAACACCTCTGAGGTTTGGGTAAAAACGATGGATTTGCTTACTATACATCCCCGACCGTCTTTGACAGAAAGGGTGTGGCTGCCTGCTGTAATACCTTCAATGCGGCTATTGGTCTGAAACATCCCCCCATCCAACGCATATGTATAACCGCTGTAGCTGTGGCCATTGCCACCTGTAGGTGTGAGCGTAACAAACCCATTGTTTCCGCCAAAACACGAAATGTTGTAGCCATTGTAATTAGAGAGTGCGTACGTAAAGTCAAGTACCAAATCTGGAGCGGTGATAGCAACCACAGATGGATGCACTTTCACGCAACCGTTTGCATCAACTACACGCACCAAATAAGCCCCAGCCGCAAACGGCGTAGTCTGTGTAAACGTCTGATAGGTAGCACCATTGTCTATTGAATACTCATATTTTAATGGATTTGTGCCACCCGTAGCTGTCATGGAAATAGAACCACTTTCGCCAATGCATCGAATATCCGTCTGGCTGACACGGGTAATCTGCAAGGCAGTGGGTTCCAGAATGGTGATTTCATCGGAAAATGCCTGGCAGTTGTTGTTGTCAATGACCTCCATACGATAAGTGCCAGCAGACAGACTTGTAGGCTGCAAACCTGACACATAGGCCCAGGTATTGTTGATTTTCTGATACCAACGTTGTTCTTTGTACGGCTGTGTTCCACCCTGAATCTGTGTAATGGTAATGCTGCCTTTTTCGCCAAAACAACGAATGTCTGCTTTGGTGTACTGAATGGTCAAGGGGTCTGGGATTGCAATAGTAATGGACACAGGCACCTGCGCATCGGCACACGATTCATCTAGCCGCTGGGCAATCAATTGGTAATTTCCCACCGCTAGATTGGCCAGTGTAGTATCAGTTGTATTCTGGAGCAACCGATTGTTCTGATACAGCAAATAACGATACTTGCCATTTCCTCCCATGTTGTTGATGCGTACCATGCCATTGGCTTCGCCTGGACAAGAGATGTTCTGAATGACAGCTACTGGAAGCGGAATCGGTGCCGCTGCATTAATGGTAAAGGTCAATTTGGCAATATTACAGGCATTGTACGCCGCATCACGCACCCAAACCTCGTAGTTTCCGCTTTCCAACGCAGACAACGACCAACTGGCGATACGAACGATCTGTGGAGTTTGCGGAGTACCGTTTTTGTACAGCACATATTCAAACTGCCCCGAAGCAGGCGCATCATAGGTACCTTGGGTGACCGTGGCCGACACCTGAAAAACGCCATTGGCAGGACTGTTACAGCTAGCGTGCGACAGCCCTGTTTGAGTCAGTGTAAGTTTTGGTGCTTGCAGGATGGTTACGGGTTGTAGGGCTGCTACATCAGTGTGGCAATTGTCGGATGCAGTAATGATGTACGTACCCGGCGGAAGGTTCGTAAACCGGGCGTTGCGTCCATTTACCACCAATGTTCCAAGGGCTGGGGTAATGTTGAAAGTTAATGTATTTGGATGTCCATGCTGTGTAGTGACTACGATTTCGCCGTCGTTACCACCATAGCAAGTCACATCATTGCCTTTAGAGGCCACCACTGCCAACTTTTCATAAAAAGGAACCACAATAGGCACAGGCGTATAACAAACACCAGCATCTCCTCCCTGATTAGCAATGAGTAATGTATACTCGCCACGTGGCACGTTAGAAATCGTAAATGCATCTCCAGTAAAAGAATGGGCAGCAATAGCTGCGCATGTCCAAGTATTGTCTGCATTGGGTTTACAATCTCCCGCACTGGCACCTTCCCGCAGGATGTACCGATACGTGCCTCCAGTATAGCCTTTCACGCCACTGACACGAATTTCTCCAGTAGGTGTATCTTTGCAGGAAGGGGTGTAAGTTACTACTAGGTTGCTTACATTCGGCGAAGGCGGCAGAAACTGAGCAATCACAGGCGAAGAAACAGGGCTTTCGATCTCTGTACTGATGACTTTGACACGAAAGTTAATGTTTTGTGTATACTCCAAATTGCCTTCAAATATAGTATTGAGCGGATTTTCAATCACTAATGAATCTGTAGCAGTAGTATCTAACAGATGTAGTACATGTACTAATTCCCAATATTCTGGTTTGTTATAAGATTCACATTCATCACAATAGTCACCATCATGACAATATTCATAACACACATCCAGTGTTGGATTTATGTAGTAATCTTCCTCAGGGTTATAATACTCCCACACATACTTCAGCCCATCTTTACGAGGAAGATTTAGGGTTGTTTTTAAGGTCAGCGGTTTATCTGAACAGATACGACCCGTAGCATCTGTGCTACCTGACTGGATGATAACAGGTGAAGGTTGGGGAATGCTATACCTGATCTGTATTTCAGCGGTAGCCGTCGTACCATTCGTATGATTTGTAAATACAATAGGATTTGAATAGACACCTGGCTGCAAATTTCTCAGGTCAAAATCTTGTTGTGAGTAGGTTTCATGCAAATCAGGTTTATTGAATGTAACATTACTCACGCCCTGAGGCGTGCAGTAATCACTGTCTTCTTTACGCTCATTATGTGTTACTAACAACAATCGAAACGTAGGTGACGACATATTAGCAGTAAATCTTCGTAAGGACACATTGGTTGTCCAACTACCATTTATTCCTTGATGAATGCAATTAGTAAACAATCGGCTTGTGTTATCATTCCATTCATTGAGATAAAACCGATAGCTTGATCCTGATCTTCCTTCACCCAGATACCCATAATTGGATACACGTATTACTTTTATTTCTACATCTACTGTCTGGGCAAAAAGAGTTCTTGACGCAATGAGAAAAACTAAAATAAAAAATATAGACTTGAGAAAACGAACAGTAACAAATGGTAGCATATGTAGCTGATAAGAATATCTAGCAATAGATACTTCTCCATCCCAATTGGTAACTACTTAATACTGATAGATATATTACACCGTACTTCTTGATTTCATTTTGACTAAAATAGCAACTGGGGTGTATGTTTCTTTGTATCTCTATTCGGATACATTGGCATGATGCATACATACCTCACACATTCTTATTGGTATTCTTTTTTTCAAAAATTAGTTGGAATAATTTTGATTGGTTTTTGGAGTAGTTTATCTGTTTTTGCCCAGTCTGCTATGCACCAGATACAGGTACTAGCCAAACCCAGTCAAACGGAGATCTGGCTGCGATGGGCACCTACCAGCCCTGTCGTCTGGCGGATGGGTAACCAATATGGCTACCTAATCGAACGACAGGCCATAAAGGCAGATGGCAGTTTTGATGGAGAAGCCCGTGTAATTACTACTTCTCCTGTAAAACCCTACACGAAAGAAGCCTTTCAAGCCCTGCTTGCCACCGAACCCAAAGCAGAGGTTCTGGAAGAAGTTCTCTATGGCAATGCCTCAAAGTCTACGGCAAACGGTGAAGGTCCCGCAGCCTTGCTGAAACAAAGACGAGAATCCGAAAACAGGTTTGGACTAGCCTTGTTTGTCTGCGACCTCTCTACACAGGTAGCCTCCGCTGCAGGTCTGTTTTGGGTAGATAAAACCGTCACTCCTGGCAGCCGCTATGTGTATCGGATCAAACTGGTACGGTCAACAGCCAATGCCCCAGTTGAACCAGGAATAGCTGTTGTACAGGCTACTGCCGAAGTGCCGCTTATTGCTCCTAAAGACCTAACAGCCACTTTTGGCGACCAAACTGTACGGCTAGAATGGTTTACCAAGCTACACAAAGGCGTATATTCTGCTTATATCATCGAAAAATCAACGGATGGAAAAACTTTTCAGTCTGTCACTGATCTGCCATACCTAAATATGACCGAAAATCCAGATCCCGATTATGCCTATTATATAGATTCACTGCAAGCCAACTACCAGACCTATACATACCGCATCCGGGGCATTACACCTTTCGGCGAGACAAGTCCACCCTCAGAAATAGTCAGTGGGCAGGGAAAAAACGACATGACAGGCACAATAGTTATTGAAAAAGCAGAAGTACAAGCCAACAAAAAAGTACTGCTTCAGTGGCGGCTTCCGGCGGAGCACCACAAACAGGTCAAGGGCTATATCGTCAGCCGAGCCAGTCGGGCAGAAGGACCGTATCAAGATTTGCAGAAAAAGCCGCTACCCGTCACTCAAACCCAGTATACGGACATTCCTACCTACCAGAATACGTACTATCAGGTACGGCTGATTGGCAAAGACGACAAAGAATTGACCCGCTCGTTCCCGTATCTGGCCCAGCTTGAAGACACTACGCCCCCTGCCATACCTCTACAACTGACAGGCCGCATAGACAGCAGTGGCATAGTAAGTTTACGTTGGCAAAACAATGCCGATGCCGACTTGTTAGGTTACCGTGTTTTCAGGGCCAACAACCCTACAGAAGAGTTTCGCGAAGTGACCACCCAAATTGTGCTGACTCCACTCTTTACCGATACCATTCCCATTCATACCCTAACACGGTCTGTCTATTACCAAGTAGTAGCAGTAGATCAGAATTACAATCCGTCAGATTATTCGGCCACACTCGCCCTGAAACGCCCTGATGTAGTGCCACCCACTGGAGCAGTTTTTCTCAAAACCGAGTCAACCAGTGAAGGCATTGCATTAACTTGGGAAAATAGTCCTAGCCGTGATGTAGCTACGTGTGAACTGTTTCGGGCAAATAAAGCCACTCCTTCGCGTCCTGTTTCTGTACTTACCTGGAAAGGATCTGACGAAAAAACGACCTTTTTGGATCAAAGTCCTGCACCTGGTGCTATGTATACCTACGTACTTGTAGTTACTGACAGTGCGGGCTTACATACTAAAAGTTTTTCCAAAAGTTTGTTTTATGAAACCGGCATCCGAGCGGCCGTGCAACAGGTGCAAGGGAAAGTAGACCGCGAAAACCGAAAAATAGCCCTTCAATGGACTTACCCACTAAACGGAGTCACTAAATGTATCATTTACCGTTCTCAGGATCAGGCTCCTATGCGTATTCATCAAACTTTAGTGGGAAATCCAGGCAATTTTGAAGACAAAAGCCTCTCGCCCAATCACTCCTACACCTATCAGATTCAATTGTATTTCAAAGCCGGTATACAAACCCAGATTAGTCAACCCTTGCAGATTACGTATTAACTTCTTGTTTTAACAATACTACCCATGCACCCACGTCATATCCTATACGGGTTCTATTTATATGGAATATTTATTCTGTTTTCGTGCATGGCCGTACGAGCTCAGGGCATCTATCCTCTACAAGTCACCACCCGACTTACTCCACCCTACTCGGTCTATTTAGGGGACTATGCCACCGCTTCTTCCGAACAACTGCGTGTGATTCTTCTGCAACGAGACCTCTCGCAAGCCTCGCATCAGGTTTGGCTTCAACTCTCCATCGAACTCAACGGAAAGGTCATTATTCGTTCCAGACCGTCTTTTACTCCACCACCGCTCACACTGTCTCCGGGCGTACCGACCCTGATTTCAGGCATTGACTTGGCTCCTTATCTGGACAGTCGAAACCTGGATTTTGTCGGAATCAACCCCCAACAATACGAACAAACCAGATCACTTCCAGAAGGCTCGTATCGTCTCTGCTTTACCGCCTACGATTATCAACGAAGAACCGTTGTTCTTTCCGACCCCAATCAGGGGTGTAGTTTTTACTACCTCTCCAAAAATGAGCCTCCGTTGCTCAACTTACCTGCCCATAATAGTCACATTGTCCAGCAGGATCCCGCCCTCAACACACCCATTGTCTTCTCGTGGACTCCCAGAAACACGGCCTCTGTCAACTCGGCTGCTCAGACTGAATACGAACTCTCACTCTACGAAATACGCCCCAAAGGCAGAAACCCCAACGACATTGTAGCCAGCACTCGGCCTGTGTTTC
>JACCDR010674047.1_pt1 | contig 26551 bp, 22 predicted proteins | sample 7446431 | NCBI WGS metagenome assembly JACCDR01 (sample SAMN15323443, study PRJNA562643) | freshwater metagenome | isolation source: river surface water | place: USA:Blue River Watershed | collected 2017-08-17 | reverse complement strand
GGCGAAATCGTTACCCCGGATGAATTGGTAGACGCTGGCGAAATCGTTACCCCGGATGAATTGGTAGACGCTGGCGAACCAATAGCGGTAAAAAAAAACGATCATTACCAATTGAGCGAAGAAATAAATCGTGCTGTGGATGATGATATAAAACAATTTAATAAGACCGTCGAAGAAATGATTGAATGTAAAAAAGACGGAATGCGGCCATTGGCATTTGCAAAAAAATACGGAACCTTAGTATATAAAGTTTTAAGACAGCAATATAATGAAGTTGACGCATACCAACTTTCTAACACTCAAGCCGCAAAAAAATTGCTTGAATTGCTTTAGAAAAAAAATATGAAAAAAGCAAAATTGTTAAATCAAAAAAAAGAAGTTCTGGCAGAATTTGTCCTGCCAGAATCTCTTTATGATGTTCCCTTAAATCGGTTTATTGATTTTTTGGTTGAATGTAGGCCATTAGTGCAAGACGTTGACAATGCTAAGTATTTGCAAACGCTGATAATGGCTGTTTCTTCATTTTATGGCATTGATTCAAAAGTGTTATTAAAATCGGCATCTGGAATTAATGAAATAGAAAAGCAAAGCGTTGGCGCTTCTCTTTCTTCGTTATTTACATATGCCACAAAGTTAATTGCAGATTTTAAACCTTCTTTTTCAAGTGAAAAGCGAGGGTTTAAATTTACATATTTGAATGAAGAATATACTATTTTGCCAATTTTAAACCAATCTATACCAGGTGAATTTATTTTGCCTGAATTGAGCGTTATCGAAGTTATAGAAGTTGTTGAACTTTCAAGGGTAAGGGAAACAACAGTTAAAACCCGAGCTGATCCAGACGGAAAACTTAAAAGGCGATTAAATAAAATGTTGGAAGAAAAAATTAAATCTTTGGGATCAAAACCGCAAAATGAAGATTTAAAAGCGATTCAGGATGTACAAGATAAGTTGTATAAAGAAGAAATTGAAAGCCGAGGCGACCCGGACGGGTCTTTATTGTACACGTTTTATTTAAAAACTTTGGCTATTTTAGCAAAAAAAGAAGGTGAAGAACTGCCTTTTGAAGATTCAAAAAGAGAAATATTCATACAAGACAGAGCTTACTATTTCCAAAATATAAATGCTGGCATTGCTTTGGATGCTGATTTTTTTTTGACCAATATTTTACCATACTTAGGGGCCGAGCATCCTGCCGGTGGTTTTTTGAAAAACCAATCTTTCGGCCTCGTGGTGGCGATGTTGTTAAAGAAAGAGAACAATTTGAAAAAAGTATACAGCACTCCGAGCAAATTTTCAAAAAGGTTGGCTGGCGTCAAATGATCATTTCTTTGTTGGATAAAGGCTGGTTTTCGGACCCAAATTTATCTCCCATTGAATCGGTATACAGAGCTAAATTTGAAGATGCTGTTAGACTTTTGTCCATTGATAATGCAATTAAAAATTGATTAAAATGAATTTATCAATTCTCGATATTTACGAAATTATAAAAAGGGCTGTAATGCATTATCCCGCATCATCCCCGGTAAAAGTTTGCGCGCAGCCGCAAACTTTTCGAGTTTTAGCGCGTGACCCTCGATCTAATGCGGAAATAGGAACGGATACGCTTGGCGCCGTAATTTCAGACAAAGGCGCGCCTTTTTTTTGGTCAAGGCAATGGGATTTAAAAGAAAAAGCGCCAGGCAATCTTTCATATGGATATCCAATTGTATTGGTATTTGAAATTATAAACCATGTAAAAAACGGAATGAAATCGAAATCAACACGGGATTATGTGTTGGAAATTGCCGTTTTAGATGTTTACCGGCCTGACCAATGCAATAACCCGAAAATAAATTCATGTGCTGGCCGACCGATAAACCAAATTTATCTTGACACAGAGTCTATTTTGGATGGTATTTTAAATTATATCGGGAATATAGTTTCCGCAACGACAAACGACGACCCGGTAGAAAAAATTTACCATCAGGAATTTTTAAATCAAAATTATGCTGGACAACATGTTGTAAAAATTAGGCATGGGGATATTTTTTCTGCAAAAAACCAGCGTCTTTCGATGGCAAGGGTTGAATATTCAGCCAAAAACATTTATGGAACCAAAACGCAAATTGAACTACCATCTTTAGAATGTGGTACCGTAGAATTTGATTTCAACCAACAATATTTAACCGATGCAATAGGTTTTGAAGCCGGTTGCAAAAACTGTTACTAAAATGCATTTCCATGTAAATTCTTTAATTATTATTTTAATGCTTTTGGTGTTTTTTGACACTCAATGCGTAAATCATGATCACAAAAAGCAGATTTCAGAAAACACGTTAAACCCGCAAATTGATACCGCTTTTTCATTTGCTGGCGTGTGGTATTGTTCGCAGTTTGAAAAAACGGTAAAGCCTAAAAAGAGTGCGTCTCGATCTGTTGCGGCAAAAAATAAATTTTGGCCGGTTGGTAGTGCGCTTAAAGTTGGATTTTTGGGTGGAACTGCGCAGCAAATTGCTCAAGTAAAACAATACTGTATTGAATGGAGCAAATTTGCAAATATTGATTTTGTATTTCCGCCGTCTGGATTCGGCACATATGATATAAGAATATCTTTTTCGCCTGGCGGCGGTGCATGGTCCTATGTTGGAACCGATTCCAAAAGGGTTTCGGCATCATCCCCTACAATGAATTTAGGATGGATTGGGCGAGATGTGATTTTGCATGAATTTGGCCATGCTTTAGGGCTTTTTCATGAACACCAAAACCCCCAGGGCGGAATATGTTGGAACGAGCAAAATGTTATAAGGGATTTATCCGGCCCGCCAAATAATTGGGATGAAGCGACAATAAAGCATAATGTATTATCTAAATTTAATGCATCTGATGTTCTTACAACCGATTGGGATAAACTTTCAATTATGCATTATCAAATCCCGGGATCATGGGTTTGCAATGGAGTTTCTATACCTGGCGGAAAAGTACTTTCGGATGTTGATAAACAGTTTATAAAAACAGTTTACCCGGGCCGAAAAATTATTGATGAAATTACCACAATTTCAAAAGGAGATATTGAAAAGGTTTTAAAGCTAATCAAAACCAATCAATTGTGCGTCGATTCAATAAGCGCAGCAAATAAAAGAATAAATGAGTTGCTAAATGTTGGCACAATTAATTAATATAACAGAAAACATAATGGCTGATCTTCAAGGCGCTTTGAGAAGCGTTCTTGAAGATCAGGGCCATTATTTAACTGGTAATTTATCGGATTCTATAACATATGAGATAAATGAAAAAGAAAGCCAGATTATAGCGCGCATGTTTGTTGCAGAATACGGAATATTTGTCAACGCTGGAGTAAGTGCGCAAAACATACCATACGGAAAAAATAAAGGCGGCGGAGCCAAAACGTCAAAGTATATACAGGGTTTGATAGAGTTCTGGCAGGAACGCGGGTTGTCTGGTAGGGAAGCAATTGGAGCCGCTTTTGCAACTGCCAAAATTCATGCTCGCGAAGGTATGCCTTCCAGAGCATCAAAAGCATATTCTAAAACAGGAGAAAGAACGGGATTTGTGCGAATCGCAATAGAAGAAAAAATACCTTTAATTCAAAAAAAATTGTCAGACAAATTTGCTCAAACTATTGAACTTAAATTTTCAGAAAATTTTGAAAATTCTACAAAAATTAAAATTTCAGCATCGTGAAAGTAATTTTTGAACTTTTAGTAGAAGACATAAACGTATCTAAAGAACTTGAAAGGCAAAAGGAACTGATCAAATCCTTAAAAAAAGAATTAAAAGGAATTGATGAAACAGCGGAAAACTTTGCTGATTTGGCTGCCAATTTAGGCAAAGCCAAAGCCCAAACATTGGAACTTACGGAAAAGCAAAGGGCTTTAAATCGAGAATTTAAAGCATTGCAAGTTCCAAAAGACTCTTTGGCAGGGCTTAGATTGGAGTATGCAAAACTTAATGAGCAAATTTCAAAGTTAAGCGAACAAGACAGGACAAGTTTGGCCGGACAATCGCTGATAAAAAACGCCAACGCCATAAAAGGGCAAATTAATTCTATACAAGAATCAATAGGCAATTTTACTGGATCAGTTGGGAATTATCAAAAGGCTTTATTGGCTATTTCCGACATTGTAACATCTGGTTTGATATTGGGAGGCATTGGCAGAGCTGTTGAATTGGTTACTTCAGCAATAACCAAAGGTGTACAAGAATTTGCGCTTTACGAAAAGCGCTTAGATAATTTATCTGCACTTACGGGCGTAACTGGCCAGGCGCTTGAAAAATTCAAACAAAAAGCCGAAGAATTAACAACGATCAAAATAGGGGATTTTGAAATAAAAAACACGGCAGCAGACATTGTAGAAGCGTTTAAAATTGTTGGCGGTGCGCAACCAGAATTATTAAAGTCGGCTGATGCCTTGGCGCAAGTCACTCAAGAAGCAATTGTTTTAAGTCAAGCGTCAGGACTTGACCTAAAAGATAGTGTTGATGCGATTGTAGTAGCGCTTGGGCAATACAGTTTGGGCGCCGAAGATGCAGCGCGGGTATCAAATGAATTAGCAGCGGGCGCAAAGGCTGGCGCATCAGAAATACCAGACACGGCAAAAGCATTAAAAGAGTTTGGAACGACGGCTGCCGTTGCAAATGTCAGCACTTCGGAATCAATAGCGCTAATTCAAACCTTGGCAGAACAGCAATTAAAAGGCGCTGAAGCGGGAACGCAGTTGAGGAATATTTTGGCAAAACTTTCCGCTGCTGATATTTTGCCACGTACGGCATTAGATCAGTTAAAACAAGCCAATGTTGACATAAATGTTTTAAGAGATAGTTCCTTGCCACTTGAAACCAGGTTGCAAGAGCTGTCAAAAGTTGCCGGTAATACTGGCGCTTTGGTAAAAATATTTGGTCTTGAAAATTTATCCGCTGCGCAAATTCTTACTCAAAGTACCGATAAATACCGAAATTTTGTAACGCAAATAACTGGCACTAATGAAGCATATAAGCAAGCGGAAACAAATGCGGGTAATTTGGCAACCGCATTTGAAAACCTGCAAAAAGACGGCATAAATGCGGCTGTAGATGCTTTTGAAAACTTGTCTCCAGTACTTACGTTTTTAATTTCTCTTCTTTCAAAAACACTGCAATTTGTAATTGCTTTGTTTTCCGGTTTAAAAGAACTTCCACGTTTTATATCTGAAAACAAAACTGAATTTGGCGCGCTTGCTGCTGGTTTGGTTTTGCTTAATTCTCAATTAATTTTAGCATCAGTAAATAATTTGCGCCTTGCAGCTGTCACAAAACTACAGGCCATTTCAACGGCGGCAGCAACGGCGGCACAAAATCTGTTAAATGCGGCAATGCGCGCTAATCCTATTGGGTTGGTTATAACGGCAGTATCGGCCCTGGCAATCGGATTTCAATCTGCATACCAAAGAAGCGAAACCTTTAGAGCATCAATCGCCGGTTTGGGCGCCGTCGCTTTTGAAGTGTTTAAAATAATAACAGAGTCTTTTGAAGCCTTTAGCCGTGGGTTTTCAAAAATAAAAGAAGGTGATTTTTCGGGCGCGCTTGACGATTTCGGCGAAGTGCTGAAAAAAGGAAATCCTATTGGAATTGCATTTACACAAGGTCAACGTTTAAGAACGGCGTTTAATTCTGGATTTGAAGATAAAAGAAATGAAGATGCCAGGGCTCGTGCCGAAGAAGAAAGGGATGATAGGCAAGTTTCCAGTCAAGAACAAACAGCCAAAAAAATCATAAAAATAAATAAAGACTTAAATTCAACAATTGATAAAGACGCCGAATCAAAAGCAAAAAAACGAGAAGATGAATTAAAGTCTCAATTGTCACAAATCCAAGTTTTACAGAAAGCAATAAAAGATTTGGACGCGCAAACGATCCTAAATGAGTTTGATCGTGAAAGCGTTGAAATTGAAAACCGGCGCGCTGATGCGCTGCAAAAACTTGCAGAAAGTCGGCAAGAATTAACCGAAAAAGTCAAAAGTCAAAACGGCATATTGACTGAAGCAGATAAGCAGCAACTTGCTTTAATTTCAGAACAAACCGCTTCTATTAATGCCGCATATGATCTTCAGCAGCAAAAATTAGAGCAAAACCGGCAAAAGGCAACCGATAAACAGTTAAATGAATTGGCGCGTTTATCGGTTGAAGTAACCAATTTAGCACAACAAAATGCGCAAGAATTGGCGCGGGCCGAGGTTGAAATAGCAAATACCGGATTTGCGCAGCGGCAAACAGAATTAGAAACAATTTTAAATCAAAGGAAAAAGGCTTTAACGGAACAACTTCAAAGCGGTACAATTTCGCAAGAAAGATTTAAAAAGGAATATTTAGCCGCGCAAGAATCATTTAATATTGGTTCTTTGGCATTGGAAACAGAACGAGCAGAAAAGATAAAAGTTATTTATCAAAACTTGGAAAATGCCAGAATTGAAGCGGCAAAAGCGGCTTTAAATGTTCGTCTCCAGGCTATTGAATCAGAAACACAGCTCGAAATACAGGCGGCCAATGAACGCGCTCAATCGCAAGGCGGAGACGTTAATGCCGCTGTTGATTTGTTGCGCTTAAAAGCAATACAGCAACGCACGGCAGCCGAGCAAGAATTTAATAACGCAGTTCGTTCCGCATCTGAAGAAAGGATAAAAGCGGAAGCTGACGCGGCGCAAGCAATAAATTCTTCTGATCAAAAGCTACACGATCAAAAGTTAGCACGTATTGAACAAGAAAAAAATAAGCGTAAAGAATTACAGCAACAACTTTTAGACGCTGCCGGAAACCTGGCGGGTTCTGTTTTTCAAATAGAGCGAAATCGCATTGACCAACAAAAACAAAAACAACTTGATTCTTTAAATGAAGAATACGAGAATCGCAAATTGGCTGCCGCTGGCAATGCTGAAGCATTGGCCAAAATTGAAGTTGAATTTCAAAAAAGAAAAGAAGCAATCGAAAAAGATGCGGCAAGGAAAAGGAAACGAAGCGCATTGACTGAAGCAACGATACAAGGAGCATTGGCAGTTGTCAAGGCGTTGCCAAATTTGGTTTTGGCTGGAATTGCTGCAATTGCGACGGCTGCGCAAATTGCTGTAATAAATTCGCAAACGTTTGCCAGTGGAGGTATAGCAAAATTGAAAAAATCCGGCATGTTTGGCGGGCGCCGTCATTCACAAGGTGGAACAAAAGGTTATTTCGATGATGGAACACATGTTGAAGTAGAAAAAGATGAAATATTTGTTATTTTGAATCGAAACGCAAGCAAACAAATAAAAAATCTGTCTGATTTCAATTATGCTTATGGTGGCAAAAAGTTTGCTGGAGGCGGTACGCTTGACTTTACTCCGCAATTTGGTCCGCTGCTTTCTGGAGAATCAGGCGGTTCTATTGTGGTAACGGCCAATTTTACAGATGATCAAATTATTTTCATGGCTAAAGAAATATCCGAACAAACTGCCGAAAAAACAAGATCGGCGGTAATTGATGGATTTGATACCAATAATAGGGCAGCAGAAAGGCAAAAAAGGTTAAATTCAGTAATTGAAATTTAAAAAAAATAAATATGTTGAATATTATAAGTCAACCGTTGGGAATGTCTGATTTTAACGACGATATAGAACCGCCTATACCTTTATCAGAATGTTTTCAATTTTGTTTGAAGCCAGACGATGCCGACGTTTTTTTAACGCCTGGACAAAAACCTAAAATTGTTTTTGTTATACCGGCAACGTGTACCGTTCCGGCAAACGGTACCGCTTTTAAAATTTGGGGTAATTCATTTACGGTTAATTCGGCTCAAGATTTTACAGCAAATTCTTTTAAAGTAAATGCTTTTGGGGTTTTTACTGCATTAAATTTATCTTATATGTTGGCTGCCAACATATTTTTTAAACGCGCTGGTAAGGTAACATCATTTGTAACGGTTGGTTCCAATTATGAACTTACATTTACATGGAATGAGTGCCGCGAACAAGTTAATTTTACCGGCGCCAACATGGATTTGGCTGTATTTACAACAATCGGTGGAAGCGCAACCCCGACAAATGGAATTTCACCTGTTTTTGTAGAATCTTATCGTTTAATTGCAAATACGGTAAGGTTTATTGATCAAACAAACGAATTTCAGGAATTAGGACCTTTGGTTGGGTTAGAAGTTGAAAAATTATGCGATACAACGGGAAACACTTGCATTGACATAAACCCGGACGTTTCATTTGATTTATACACGTTGCTACCCGATCTTACATATGATTCGTTTATTCCTTCAATTGAAAATGGGCGTTCTATGATGCGTTTTTATTCGCTTCAATACGGTTGGACATATCGGGAAAACTGTATTGCGAAATCAGGCACAATAAAAACGGCAGATAGGATTTTGGTTTTAAACGCAGCATTTGACACAGACGACCCGTACCAAATTCGGCGTTATTGGTATGGCCATCCTGATGGGTTTCCGCCTGATCAATTCGTGCCAGATTTTTTGACAACTCAACCCAAAAAAATAAAACTTTGCAAAGATTCTTATAAATGGCTTTGGCTTTTAAATTCGTTTCAACCAGATTGGGAAAATTATGCTTTAAAGGCGCGCTTTATTCTTTACGATGCCAACGGCGATATAATTACAATTTTATCGCACGTTGTAAACAACCCTATAACAATGGGAAGCGCACATTATCAGCCGGTTTGTTTTAATGCTTCGCCTCGTTTTATTTCAGATGTTTTACTTCAATCTTTAGATAATGTCGTTCGTTATGATGTGCAAGTAGTTGGCGTTGAATCAACAGATTTTGACGCCGTTTTATTTAATGCGTCCGAATACCTTTCTTTTGAAATTTGCAAAGATTGTTGCGACGATGAAACCGACCTTTATTTTTTGTCTCCAGCTGGCGGAATTGATACTGTTGTTTGTCGGGTTGATTCAATCGAAACCATACAAGACGATGGGCAAGAAATTTTTATACCGATTTCTTGCGCAGCAAATCGAGAACAAAAGGCAAGATATGGTGGCCGAACCATGATTTCAGAAAGAGCATATCAAAAAATAAATCTGTCAATTCAAATTCCGCCTTCCGAAGATTGGGAAAAATGGGCAAAACATTTGCGGCAATCGCCCCAAAGATGGATTAGAGTAAAAGACGAATCAGGACAGTACATAGCCAAAAAAATCATATTTGAAAGCGGAGCAATTACTCAAAAAGTTTCTGGTTTCGGCGTAATACTTGAAATGACTGGGTATTTACCTTATATCAGCACACAAAAAAACAACGAGCAAAGGATATGAAATTTAAAACTTTTTTATTGGTCATTGCGGCTTTGTGTTTTTTTTCATGTGAGAAAAAAAATGCTTCCCCAATTGGTAAATGGGAAACCGTAACAACAACAAACTTTTTTTGGCACTATTCGTTTGATGATCGGGCAAATGCTTGCAAAGAACTGCCTAAAATGTTTCCTGGCACACGCTTTTGTTTTGATTATGAAGTGTCTAATTCTTCTTTTTCCAAAGTTATTTTAACCATTTACGGACAAACAAAAGAAACTTGGGAATGGACTTTTTTAGATGATGATAACGAGGTGGCTGATGTTTTGGTTTATTCAGATACGGCATCAGTAGCGTCTCAAAGATTCATTTTGAAAAAAATAGAATAATGACAAAAATAACATTAATAAATTTACCGGATTTTATTGCATCTTTTTTTGAAGGTCATACTTCAGTAGATTTAGAATTGCCGGAAAACTTTTCGATAAGGCTCACAAAATCAGTTGAGCGATTATCAATATTAAACACGATAAGCACGGAAGGCGCTTTAGGGTTTTCGGTACCGTTTACTCAGCGAAATAATTGTTTATTATCCGAGTATTCAACGCCGGTAACTCTTGGCGGCGCACAGCCTTTTTATGATGTTCGTGTGCAAGTAAATGGCACTGGATTAGCGTTTACAAGGCTTTGGGTAAAAAGCAAAAATGACCCAAATAAAGAATGGGATTTGGAATTGACGCGGGACCCAAATCATTGGGTAGAATTATCTTCGCAAATATCCCCTGCTGATTTAGATTTTGGGTATTTTGCATTGAGTGAAAGTAACATTTTTGATTCTTGGGCAAATAATCAATACGACGGCGATCCGACAGACATAAATAGCGGGGCTTATCCAATATATTGGCCGCTTGTAGATTATGGCGGATGGTGTGATTTGTCTTTACCAGAACAACAAAACCAAGAAAGCGCGGTAAAAGCCGTAGGCGTAGAAGATTTTCGCCCATGGGTTTCATTAAGGTACATTTTACAAGCTGGATTTTGTAAAATTGGATGGACTTTGCAATCTGTGCTTTTTGAATCGGAGCATTTCCGTCGCATTTGGGTTTATGCATTGAAGCCGGATTATTACAGTGCCGTATATGATCAAATGGGAGGGCGCGTCGTGGGCGGAATCTTTGAAATACAAAATTTTGACGACGGCGACAAATTATCTTTAGATGAAGTATCGGTACAATCAAATTATTCTGTTATTGATGTAAGCAACCCGCCGCAAACAATTCGATTTTTAGGCATAAAAAATCATCCAAATATATCTTTGCGTTATAGATTTCAAATGAACGGTCAATTTATAAATGATCGTTCATTACCATTTGTCGCGCAGTTTGGAGTTTATGAATTAGAAGAAAATTCTGGCGCCTATACATATACTGGCGAATTGATCAGCCCAAATACAGAAGATTTTGAATTTGAGCCTGGGGAAACAAAGAGAATTATATTTGATCAAACATTGATTTTTAAACCTGGACAAATTGGGGCTATTCATATTGCAATATTGCCAAACTTGGAACCTGGATTTAAAGCGCTTCCGGGTTTGCAATTTTCAATAACTCCTGAAAACAAATCTTATATGACTGGAGACGTTGTTCATGTACGGCGCTCAATGTCTGATGAATTTTCTATCCTTGATTATTTAAAGGCATGTGTTCATTTATGTGATGGAAAGTTAGAAACCGATCTTGAAACTAAAACCGTAACCCTTTACCCAGGTGAAACATCTGATTTTTGGGGCGATATTATACCCGGATTTGTTTTAAATGAAAGCCCGGTCATTGATATAAACCATTTAGTTTCTGATCAAAGTATAAAAAGTTCTCCGATACGTCAACAATTAAAAAGAAACACCAGACTTCAGTTTAAACAATCATCTGACGCATATATACAATCCTTAAATTTACCTTTTCCGTTACATTCAAGAACGTATTTAAACGGTATTGATTTGCCAAATGAAATTGAAGAAATATCAAATTTGGTTTTTGAACCTTCAGCCGAAGGAAGCCCCATTGGTTTGGCGTCCGGAGCTGGCAACAGAAACCCTTTGCCAAATTTGATTCGTTTATGGGATAATACCAACAATGAAAGGTCCTTTAATATTGGGCCTCGAATCGCTTATTCTTATGGGGCGGTTCAGCAGATTAACCCTTCGCCAATAACGCCAATCAGCACTTTAACTTCTTTCTTTTTCAATTATGTACCCAATAATTCAAATGATGGATTGGCAACAGTTTTTGGATATCTTACACAATCGCCAACATGGGAAATAACACCCACGCCAGAAAAAGTATTACATTTAGTATTTGGAACTAAAGAAAAAGATTTATTCACAACTTTTTACCTTGGATTTTCTCAAAGTAGAAAATACGGCACGTTGATTGATTTATTAATGATGTTAAATTTAAATAACTACAATGAATATAATTTTCGGCGTTTATTTAAATTTACCATCAAAGGCCTGCCAATCATTGCGCAAATGACTGGTATACGAGATTTTTCAAGCGAAACGCCAGGGCTTACACCTGTTTCGTTTTCAATTCCCCCGGCTTTATTGAATTGCTGCGAATTGCCTTGTGGATGCCAATTTTTAGAATGTGAATATTACCAAGATTTTGGCATTTATATACGTCAATCAACATTAAATACTTATAATGTATCTTCTTTTATTGTTGATGGAATTGAAATTTTAAGCGAACCGGTTTTGCTTGGCATTGTAAAATTTATTGATATTGCAGGTTCTCCATATTTTACGACTCTTGTCGATACCTTAAACAGTATTGGAGCTAGTTATTTTACTTTTTCATATTCAAACCGTACGCACCCGGATAAAGGATTGCGTTTCTTTAAAATTAAACGTCTTTTATGTACTACATTTGAAATAATTATTTCTGATGGCGCAACGCCAAAGTATAAATACACAAATGATTCTCAAGAACAAAAAGTATTTGCACTGGATTGGGAACCAATGGGTTATAATAGTGAATTTACCGACGTTCCAGAAAATTGCATACAAACAACGGAGTATTAATGGAAGCAATTGTTCAAATAAAAAACATATTTAATGAGTACAAAGCGCTTTACCCCAAAAGTAGCGAAACATTTATTTTATCAATTGAAAATGCAAAACGCTGGACTTATTTAATCAACAAAGCAAAAGAACGAGAACAAATAAAGTATAAATTGTACCAGTTCCCGGAAGTTAATATTGAAATTTTAAAATTTGTTGAATCCCGGCGCGTATTTTCATTTGAACAATTCCCGGCAGAAACTCAAAGTAAATATTTACAAATTGCTGGTATTTTTAGTTCTCGAAAAATATATGCTGCCGGTTCAAGGGTTAATGGCGACTACATAACGATAAATCCTTCAAAAGAAGAAAAACACATGAGGCGTGTTTTAATGAAAAAAAATTGCCAAGAATCAGATTATGATTTTGTTTTAAATTTTCAGCCTGGCGATAATTTGAGAAAAATAAAAGAACTGATTCCAAAGGGTTTTGATTTGATGTTAAATTATCCTGATAACGAACATAAAATTTTGGTACCGATGTGGGATTTTTCAAAAATACCGGCGCAAATGCACAATGAAATCTTAAACCTCATTAAGCAAAAGCAATGGGTTAAACTTATGAACATTCATAATGAATATAAATTATCAGATGAACATTTTTGTTGCGATCACAAACCTGCAATGAAATGGTTTACATGGGCTGCCGAAAACAATATATTTAATGGAAATCAAAATACGAGGCTGGATTAATTTATTCATAAAAATAATGTGTGAATTGTCGCCGGAAACAAAAGCGGCAATTTTGACAAATCAATCTATTTTGGTTTGTCCATGTGATATATTTGAAATATTAAAAGAAAATCAAATAATTGAAAAAACCATGAATGAGTATTTTTTTTGTTTTTCTTCGGTTGATTATGGCGTAGCAATGGTTTTGGTTATTTCAGATCACACAATTAAAAACGGCTTAATATTAAAATGCTGAAAACGACAATACAACAAAAAAAGGAACAACGTTTTAAAAACATGGCTGTTTTGCTTGCCAAATACTTGCGCATGGACATAAGCGGGGATTTTGACACCTGGCCAGAACCGACAAAAACGCTGTTTTTAAGTATGCGTTATATAGATATAGTGACTCCATTAATGATACATGATAGGAGATATAATAAGATGTCTTATAAACAAATTTCCATAAAGTACGGCGTTGCTAAAACTACCATATATACAATTATAAAAAACAGCGTTCAACAAATGGAACGATCTTAGGTTTGGTGTATTTGATTTTGGTTTTTTCGGCCTCACCTTTGCAGTAAATTAAATATGCCGAAAATTGTGGAAATCGAAGATTTACAGCATTCCGAAAATGAAAGTTTTTTAAATGCAAACATTGAAAACTTTCTTTTAAATGCCCAATTTCTTGAAATTGATCAAGAATTTGGGCTTTTGCAATTAAATGCATATTTAGAAGATTTGGTTTTTTTGCAATCCGGCGGGCAATATAAACATCTTGGCATATCTCAACGCCGCAAAGAGTCTCGCCCTCAAATAATCACTTGTTCTTTAATTGAAAACAGCGCAACAATTGTAGACGGATTTGATCTTTTTTGGGAAGGAGATAAAATACCTGAAAACTCTATTGCGCTTCTAAAATTGCGCGGTGTTATGCGCGCACAAAGTGGAATTTCAAGCCCTGGCGTAGATTCAATGGCCAATGATTTACGAATCGCATACCAAAACAAAAATATTGCTGGCGTAATTATTGAAACAAATTCCGGCGGAGGTGAAAGCATTGCCGGGACTATGTTAAAATCGGCAATTTCTGAGCGCAATAAACCCGTTATTGGTTTTGCTCATTTGGCTGCATCTGCGGCTTATCGTGCGCTTTCTGGCGCTGATGAAATAATAGCATCTTCTCCTTATTCGGAATTTGGCAGCATTGGCACGATGATCCAAATGGATATGAAGATGCTAAAAAAATACCGAAAATCAATAATGGACTTTTACGGGGTTGATGCACCGGAAAAGAACGCTGACTTTAGAAGTGCTAAAGAAGGGGATTTTCAAAAAATTCAAAATCGAGTGGATGAGTTAACAAAACAATTTCATGAAGATATAAAAAAAAGCAGAAACCTAATTGGCGATAACCCAACCATAAAAGATACTCTAAGCGGCAAAATTTTTAACGCATTGGAAGGTAAAAAAAGGGGTTTAGTTGATGCAATTGGGAACTTAAATTTTGCCGTAAAAAGGATTTATTCATTAAAAAAAAATTAAATAATGAAATTTGACGCATCTAAATCGAAACTTTTTCCCCAAATTATGGAGGCCGCCGCAAAATTTTTTGGCCTTTCTGAAGATTGTACAGAAACCGATGTACATGCAGCATTTGAGGATGCTGGAGGACCGCTCTCTGAAATTATTGCCAACGCAAATGCAAAAACAAATCAAACAGTTATTGATCAATTGCAAGTTTTGAAAATAAAAACAGACGAACAGGAACAAAAAATTGATGCTTTTGATACTTTAATAAAAGAATTGAAGGCGCAAATCGAAACCAAAGATAGCCGTATTCTTGAATTACAAGCAGAAGTAGCCAATTGGGGCGTAAAATCAGCCCAATATAAAACGGAATCTGAAAAAATGGCAACCGAATTATCCAAAATAAAAGCAGGCTCTTTTTTTGACGTTGGCGAATCTGGCGGCGAAACACATGTAGCAACAACCGTAGCAACACGAAAACAAGATGCGTCAATTGTCGAAATAAAAAGCGATGCATTGAAAGACATTTTGAAAAAACGAAACAATTAATACCGCCTCGGGGCGTCACAATTCTAAAATTTAAAATTTATCACTATGCCAGTAATTGAAGGCGGTTTTGGGCTTACGTCTACGGATTCGTCCAACATTATAACCGTACAAACAGAAACAGCCGTACAAATTTTTGATAACGTAGCTGTATTGGAGCAAGATCAATTTGCCAGGGAATTAAACCTTTACGGCGACGTTGTTATAGGAAGCGATTTGAAAGGCCGATTTGGTTCTTTTGGAGTGCCGAAACACTTGCTTTCTAATCGGAAAAACGGTTGTACATGGAACCCAAAAGGCAAAATGAGAATGAATGTCAATACCTTTGACACTTGCGCCGTAGAATATGACGGCGAGCAATGCCCAGATGCATTTTTCGGCACTTGCTTTGAGCGTCTTTTTGGTCCTGGCAACAGCGTACGCGATTTATACGCAACGCAAGAAGGGCAAATGCTAATAGCAAAAATGTTGAAAAAGTTGTACCAAGGTTTGGGCAACTCGTTTTTTGATCTGATGCATTTTGCAAACCATCCAATGATTGAAGACGCTAACACGGGCGCATTTTACAACGTTAGCGAAGAAGAATGGGCTGATTATATCGACCAAATGTTAAGCGGCGATTGCGGCGGACTTATTACGCTTATGGACGCTCTTGCAGCCGAAGGCGTTTCCAATTATTCGCCTCAAATACCCTTGGCAGATATAAATTTGACAACTAAACGTTATACTGGCGACGTTCGGGCGTTGCTGCAAAGCGTTTTGGAAAATGCCCCAGCCGAATTGCGAAGCATGGCAGATACCGGAATGATGATTAACGGCACTTTGTCTTACCCAGTTTACTGCGTAACAAATGACGTTTATCTAGCTCTAAAAAGTTATATTAACTCAATCGCTGGCACAAATGAACTCGCCTACCGTTACATGTTGGAGCGCGCAGACGGTACGACTAAATTAATGCGTAACGTTTTGATGTTTGATGGATTGCCTGTTATTCGTTGGGATGCTTGCGCTCGTTTCGATGCAATAACCGGAGCACAGTCTACACGCGTTGCCTTGATTGCTCCGCAGGTTTTGGGTGTTTTGCATGATGTTAATGATTTGCGCCAATGGGATGGCCAAGGCCTTATCATTGAACAATCAAAACGCGTACAAGATAAAGGCAAAATTTTTATGTCAACTACTTATCGTTGGGGCTCTGGTATTGCCGATCCCGACTTTATTTCGATGGCTTCTCGAATTGTACACCCGGCATAAATTAAGCCCAATTATTTAATCATTTAAAAAAAAAATATTATGGCTTGTACATTAACCGGCATAAACAGTTCAACCGATTGCGTAATTAATTACGGCGGCATTGTAAAATCATATGCTACTAAATTAAGCAATATAACGAGTGTTACCGTTGCAAGTGGAATTATAACCAATTTCACGATGGCATCTACGGGCTTATGGGAAGAATATGTTTATGACAACGACAACACGGCGAACTATAACCAAACTGGTACAGTAAATAACAACCGTTTTTCTAACGAACAAGTAGCATTTATCAAATTTGGCGGAATTTCTGCCGCTTACGTTTCGGCGGCAAATAATGCCAAAGATTGTTGCGATGTTGTTTTTATTCACATTTTGGCAAATGATGTGCGATTAGTTCAAGGAATTGAACTATTGGCGGCAACAGGAGCACCTGCTCGTACTACAAACCGGCGGACCAGAATCATTCCTAATATCGTTACCGATACAACGGAAAATGAAAGCCGTTTAGAGTTTAATATTACCGGCAATGCAAATTCTTTTTCGATGGTTACAGATTTAACTGATGCAGAAATTGAGGCATTATGAAACGGAAAAAAGTTGGTTTTTTTTATAGAGTCAATAGGTCATTCCAAAAACAGTTTCCGCACGCCGTTACCTTGGTTAACGGCGTTGCGGTTGCTTTGAATGAAAAAGGATTTAATTATTCAAAGCCTGGTACGTCACGAAACCCGCCTCAAACTATTTCAGTAAAAGCGGCAACGCAAAAAGATTTAGAATATCTTTATGAAAAAGAACAAAATCCATTTATAGAAAAAATACAAGATGCCTGAATCTATAACAAATTCGGATTGCTGCGGGGAAACTTTGCCAACAAACCCTAAAAAAGATTTTGTGAAAAATCGCAAAACAAAGTCGTTGCATTTGTTTCGACTTGAAAATCCAATTCCAAAAGAAGTAGAAGATTCAAAGGAACTAAAAAAATTATTTGATCGATGGAATTTTATTCCTTATGCTGGAGACAACAAAAAGCCCGGTCATAATTTATTGAATTGGTATTTGATGTTAGCTAAATTATCCCCAACAAATGGCGCCGCAATAGCAAAAAAAATAACTTTTGCTCTTGGCGGAAAGGCAAAAGTTGTACGCGCAGAAGACCCGGAATTTTTTATTGGCGAAAATGTAAATCCTGTTTCTAATGCTGAAGCATCTTTATATGTAAATACAATAAAAGAATTATTGACTTTTGAAGATGGAGTTTCCGTTTTTCATAATCGGTTAGCTTGGCAATATGAAGCATCAGGGAACGCTTTTGTAGAAGTTACAAAAGTAGTTGTTATGTCAAAAGTACATTTTCATTTGCGCGTAATAAAATGCACAAACATTTTTTATGTCAATACGGCAAAAGGTGAACCCAAAGCGTTTGCTATTTCTCCTGTTTGGACTGAAGAATATTTGAAAAAAAACGAACCGGAAGTAGTAACCAAATTTCCAGTATGGACAACAGGAAGTGAAGGACAGCAAAAATGTATTTTTCATTTAAAAGCTGGGGCAAACAATTGGTATGGGCGTCCAGAATCGGAAAGCGGAGATATTTATAAATATCGAGAAGTACAAGACTCGATTTATCAAATGAAGGCGGCTGCAAATGATTTTACCGGCCAATTAATCATAGAAGTTGAAGATGATAACCCGGAATTTGCGCCAGTTTTAGACGATGATTCGGCACATGATTCCGGGCAAAGTTCATTTGTTTCTCAATTTGAGCAAAATTTTACTCAAAAAGGAGATGACCCGCAATCAGTAGTAATTGCATCTCGTCCGTTTGGTTCAAAACCAATGTTTGTTTTTCAAATAGAACCAAACACTAAGGAAAAATGGTATAAAACAACGGGAGAAATAGCAGAGTATAAAATTTTACGTTCGCACATGTTATCTCCCAGGTTTATGGGGTTTGATGTATCAAACGGCTTTTCTTCAGATACTTACCTTTGGGATTATATTTTAAATGTTGAACCTGTCATAAACGAATTTAGGTCCAAAATAACCAATTTCGTAAATAAAATTTTAACCGAAATTTGGCAGCAAACCGAAAAAATGGAAATGAATAATTTTTCTTTGACATTTACGACGCCGATACAATCAACACTCGAAGATTTTAAAGAAAAAAACAAGTTTTCAAATAATCAGCCAAAGGATAACAGCGAAGTTAAAAATAATTTAAACGCGTAAAAATGAATTTATCAACTCCTTTTGAGGTTTTAAAATATTCCCCAGCTGGGTTAAATTACCCTTCAAAGGATTTTTGCATTTTGATTCCTGTTATTGAAGAAAGTTTTAAAAATGATTGTTTGGGCGCTGATTTATATGATTTTATGGTTTCAAAGCTAAATCCTTACCCTGAAGTTTTTTCGGAGTGGGATTCTTTGGAAACATATGATACCGATGATGTTGTAGTTAGAAATAATTGCACTTTTATTTCAACTGCCGATAATAATAGCAACGACCCTTTAACCGGCACTAATTGGGATTCTTTTTTGCGCTTTAATCATGAAGGCGCAAATTTGCTTTGGGAAAAATATTTGAGACAAATATTTGCGATTAAAGTATTTATTTTTTCTTTAACTCCGTCTACATATTCAATCGGCGCCGCTGGCGTAACTGTAAACAGCGGAGACAATACCGGTACCAGGGCAGCAAATAAAACGGAAATTTTAACTTTGATTAATGAGCAAGAAGGTATTTTAAGTTTAATAACTAAAAATATGCTTATATGGTTGGATAACAATGCTGCAAATTTTGGACTTCCATATGTTTCATGTGAAAAAAAATGCACAACGGTAAAACGCTCCAGGCGTTGGGGTTTTAGATAATTTTTAAAATATGAGCGCAATTTTAAACGATTTGCTGAAAAAAATAGCAAATGAAGTTTTTGTAAATGAAAAAGTTTCAGATGAAGAATACATTAAAAGGTTTGAAATTTGTAAATCTTGCAAAAACTTCAATAATAAAAAAGAAACTTGTAATTTATGCGGTTGCTTTATGGAAATAAAGGCAAAATCACAAATCCATTTTAACGCGAAAAAGCTGCGCAAAGAAATTACGCATTGCCCTGAAGGATATTGGGGCGACATTGATACCGCAAATTATTATAAAGAATTGGAAAGTAAAAAAATTATTAATAATTAAATTTATACAAAATGTTAAAAAGAAATTCAGTGTCTGGTCAAAACGCCGACAATCTTTTGAAGCTAACAAAGCATGAGGCCGGATGTTGCGACGGAACCGGCGTAGATTGTCAATATACCGGGTCTTATACGCAAGCTAATACCGTTTCTCAATTGACAATTGAAGAAGATGGGCAATCAGTTGTTTTGCCTTTAGTGCTTGGCGCAAACAGCACAGCAGAGCAAGCCAAAGCAGCCATTTTGTCTACTTTAGAAGATGCCGGATATTATGAAGATGGCGAGGGGGCAGCTGGCGTAACCGTTACGGATGCCGGTTCAACGCTTGCTATTACAATTGTCGGAGATATTGTTGTTTCAACGCTTACGGCATCTGGCGGAACAACCACATTTACCGCAAAATGCGTTAAACAAAACCTTTGCACATTTGCCGCAACTGGTTTTACCGCCGGAGCTGGTTCTACGCTCACAATCAACGGCGTTTCTGAATCAATTGGAGACATTACGCCAGGTACAACCGGCGCATCTACGGTAAAAGCATCTGTAGAGTCGGCTTTATCAAATCAAGGCATTACCGCTACGGCTACTGTAACAACTACGGGTTCTGGCGGATCGCAAACGTATAATGTTTCAATTGCCGCCGTGCCGTCAACACTTACCCTGTTTTTGACTGGAGCATCCGCCGTTAAATTTTACTTGGAAGCGTCTGCTTGCGCGCAAACATATGTTGCCTAATATGAAGTTTGTTTTTTTGGCTTTTATTCTTTGTCTGTCCGCGATACAAAATTTTGTATCCGGGCAGACTTTTTCGTTTGAATGTCTTTGTGATCATGTATCAAACGATACTTGCGACATATGCCCAAAAGTCGCTGGACTTCAGTCAAGGTCTTTTCATGGTTTGCTGATTCGCAGAAATGGAACGCCATATAAATGGATAGACGAACCTTATACAGTAAAAAAGTTTTCAAACGGTACAATTGAGTTTTTAGAATTATTGCCAAATCCCGATAAAGTAACAATTGCAAGATTTCAAACTGCATTTTCCACTATGCAAGGATTTGCGGATTCAACAAATTGCAGTTGCAATTTAGGCGGAGCTATGGGCGGGGCAATCGAAGTAGATACTCCAATGGTCGGAGACGGCACAATTGGAAACCCAATAAAAATTGGACAATTTGGCGCTGATACAACCAGTTTTTTAAACTGGAAAGGAGATAAATGGATGCCAGGTAAAGTACAATTTTCTGATATTGATTTAATGCTTCCTTATTTTATAAGTGATTCGGCAGCGCTGGCAAACGGGTTAAGTGTTGGCGATGCTTATCTTTTGGATTGCGATAATAGTTATACGCTGCCCGCAGGAATGTTAAAAATTGTAAAAATTTGCGGATGGAATTGCTCTTTATTGTTAATGGTTTACGATTCTGATATTATTGCATCTTCGCAAGGGATACCAGAAGGACGAGAATATATCTTGTCAAATGAAAACATATACGGCGTTTTATATGGATATATAAAAAGTATTGCAACCGACCGTTTGGATAATGATACATTAATTTGTAATACTTCTTTGCTTTATTTCGTAAGTGATTCGGCGGCGTTGGCAAACGGGTTAAATTTTGGGGATAAATATTTACTTGAAATTGGAAATATGTACGGCGCTCCTAAAGGCTGCGAACGAGCCTTACTAAATAGTGGAATCGGAACGGCGACAAGTTCAGAATGTTGTCAAACGGATGCAACATTGCCGTATTTTAGAAACAATGCACATGCAATCTCCGTAGGTCTTATTTCCGGGAATCAGTATTATTTATCTGATGATAATACCGTCGGGATGCCATACGGAACCAAAACAACAGTATATTAATATGTTATATGTAAGAAATATATTTTTAACAGTATTGCTTTTTTTGCCCTTTACGATTTCAAGCCAAACAATTGTAAAAGGCTCAGGCATTGTTTACACAAATGGCGCTCCTTCTCATAGCGTTAACGTTTCCGCCGATTCTGAAATAGCGTTAGATACTGTTTCCGGCGACTGGTACGAATACAATAGAGACTTGTCAAGTTGGCAAAAATCTGGTTATAAAATATTTTTTTTAAATACGTCGGCGTCTCCGACATATACTCCTTCCGACAAACAAAGCCATGTCGTTATAAATAACGTAGATTCAATATATCGTTATCGGTCTGGAAGTTGGAGACACATAAACAAAGTCATCTCTCAAAATCTTTCGCTTGTAGGGCAAGGGCTTGGTATTTCTGGCGGTACTGGCGTAACTCTTCCCATTGTTGGCGTTTCGGCTGGCTCCGGAATCAGCGTTTCAACGTCAAGCGGCGTTGCTACGGTTGTCAATTCAGGAGATGCTGACCCGGCAGATGATATAACAACATCTACGACGCTTTCAGGCGATTTAAGTGGAAGCCTACCGTCGGCTATTGTTGACGGGTTGCAAAACAGGCCGGTATTAAGTACGGCTCCAGAAACCGAGCAAGTATTAAAGTGGAACGGTACGGCGTGGGCGCCGGGCGACGGATCGGCAAACCTTTCGACCCTTCCAAGCGGCGTATCTATTTCGGGTGCTGAAAAATTTGTCACGCCTGATTCGCTTATTACCTTTGCCCGCATAGCGCGACAATTACGGGATTCTGCTTGTTATATGTCGAAAGCGACCCCTAACGACGGCCTTGACGATATTGCCGTATTGCAACAAGAATTGGACAGTTGCGGCTGTTCGTGTTTTCAGATCGGAAACACAACGGCGGATAAGTATAATATTTCTGCGCCTTTGGTTATTAGGCGATCTAACGTTCTCTTAATCGTAAACGGCACAATTACTGTAATGCCTGGAACAACAACACTATTGACTGCGGACGCAAACACAACAAGTCCCGTAACGTCATTGAGCGTAGTTAGTACAACAGGCTTTGCGGTAGGGCAGTATATTGCGATTTCGGACAACGCTATGGCGGTGCAGGTAGGCAGTACGCAAACGCGACGCATAGCGCTGGGCACCGTTATTACCGGCATACCAAACTCGACGACATTGCAAGTGCGGCAACTTACAACAATGTCTACCAACTCCACATTCGCCGGAAAAACGAGCGTAAATGTTGCCGATGGCGGCTATGTAGGGCAAGCGAACGCGGCGATTCTTGTTTATTCCGGGTCTTCAACGCGGCTGTATAACGTCACTATTGAGGGCGGCGGTATCATAGATCAGGCTTGGACGACACACGCAGTAGATACGGAACCTATTTCCACTCTGCCTGGCTTCACAACATCGGAAGCAGTAGAGCAGTCTTGCGCAATTACCGTAATGGGGTCGCGTAATGTGAAAATATCGGGCGTCACAGTCAAGTCGTCGGGCCTGCATAATATCAGCCTTCGCAATGTTATAGGGGCAAAACTTACGGACATTAAGAACAACTACGCACACGATAAGAGCATTGTTATATGGGATAGTTCTGATTCTATTTTCGTGCAAAACATGGCGATTGACAGCGTATGTTTTGAGGATGGTATTGCTGTTTATCTGCCCATCAAAACGGGCGTTTTTGATGGCATAACCATAAACAAGACAAAGCGGTACGGCGCGCTTTTCCGCACAGAAGGGAATTACCCTAATGTAACCTTTTCCAATTCGACCATAACGAATTTTAAGGGTATCGGTATTGACGTTTCTTTAGCCTCAGAAGGCGTAACAATCTCTAACGTAGCAATGAAAGGCGACGGTGCTACGTCTACAACAGCAATCGTACTTGAAAGCAATTGCGACGACATTAATATCAACAACGTGTATGCGTCCGGCGTTTCAGGCGGCATATCATTTAATAGCCTTGTCGATTCTGTTTCTATTTCCAACGTCCAGATGTATGGTTACGGTTCGGGTAATTCCCTGACATTTTCGGGTAATACAAAAGTAAAAATATCGAATTTCACGGCGTCTGGCTTTTCTAATGCGATCACAGAAACAGGCACCAACGAGGTAAAAATAACGGGCAGTAGTTTCGAAGGGAACACAACGCGGACGCTGCCAAACTTGGACGAATTTAAGTTTTCAAATACGACGGGATTAACTATCGGCGGGTTTGGTGTCGGCGGCGGCAACTTAGATATTTTCGCGTCTGGCGCGTCTGACGCATCGACGCTATATCTTTCATCCCCGCGCACAGACGCGGGCTCCGGCGCTTGGACAAAAATAGCGGCCTTGGAGAGAAAAGGAACGCCGACGCTTACAAATACATTCAACGTGCAAGGTGGCGCTACTTGGTTTGCTGGAACATTCAGCACGGCGTACGGAACGGGCAACGCAATAACAATTGGCCCGGCAAGTTCACTGTCAACAGCAAGCACAAATCAGGGCGCTGCATGGATAACAAATTCATTTGGTTCGATTGGTAACTATACCACAACGGGCAGATGGTCTATTTTCACCGCAAATCGCGGTTCGGGGCTTAATGGCTCCCACGCTTTCGAGGTCGGGTCGTCACCGTCTGGGCCGATTATGGTAATGAATGGCGCAACAGGTAATGTTTCGGTTGGCGGTTACGGCGCTACAGATGTAGATATAAGAAGCAATAATTACAATAACAATACATGGAGCGCGCTAAACCTTAGTCATACGACGATTCCACGCTTCATTATAGACGGGTACGGCACAAAACCTATGTTTTACATGCGTTACGCGCGCGGTTCTGGCACGTCTCCGACGGCAGCACTATCAGGTGACGTATTGGGCGACGTCAATGCAGTCGGCTTTCATAGTGGCAGCATATTCCCGGCAACGCTTGATATAGGCGGCGCAAGTATGCAAATAGTTGCAGCAGAAGATCAAACCTCGACGGCGATGGGCGCGAATATTGTGTTTCTGACAACCGCAACCGGCGCAACAGCGCGCACAACCCGCGCAACCTTGGCGGCGGGCGGCGGCCTGAATGTCGGGAGTGGCACCTTTACGGCGGCGGCTGGTGTGGTGAATGGTGCAACAGGGTTTCGGGTGAACAACGCGGCTACGTCAGGTAATGTGCTAAGGGGAGACGGTACGAATTTTATCAGCGCGAAACTTTTGCCGTCCGACCTCGGACAGCAAAGCGCGGCAAGTGGGCAAGTCTTGAAATGGAACGGTACTATATGGACGCCCGCAAACGATTCGACGGCAACCGGGGCCGGGAGCGGAACGGTTACAAGTGTAGCCCTTGCCTTGCCTTCCGAATTTACGGTTTCAGGTAGCCCGGTTTCAACAACAGGAACGCTTACGGGGGCGTGGGCGTCGCAGACGGCGAATAAGGTTTTCTCTTCGCCAGATGGCAGCACGGGTACGCCGACATTCAGGGCTTTGGTTGATGCTGACATACCGACAGTTACAAGCGCAAAGGTGAGTGACTTTACGGAAGCAACGCAAGATGTAGCCGGGGCGCTGGTGGTGTCTGGTGCTGGTATTTCTTCTACATACAGCGACGTTGGCAACACGCTGACAATCGCAAACACGGGTGACACGAATGCAAGCGACGACTTGACGACCTCGACCAGTTTTTCGGGCGACGTTTCGGGTATATATAATAACATACAGATAGGAACGGCGGCAGTAGGAGCAACAGAACTTGCGTCTACAACGGTAACGGCGGGAACGTACGGCAGCACTACAACCGTACCGCAAATAACCGTCGATGCAGACGGGCGAATTACGGCGGCATCAAACGCTACTATACCATCGGCATGGCTTGTGGGTGGAAATTCAAACCCGGCAAGCAGTATTATAGGAACTCTTACAAATAATAGCCTTGATGTCTATACAAACAATACGTTTCGCGCTCGTTTTGGTAGTGCGGGCGGCATTGGTTTTGGTACGGGCAGTACAACAGACTTCGGCTTGGATTTGCGAAACGGCGACTTGCTTATCGCAAAATCAAATGCGCGGGCGCTTATTGGTACCGGTTCTGGTTCTGGGCAATATGCGGGCTTCAAATATAACGACGCAACAACGTCTTTCATATTGTACAATAGCGCAACAATTAGCGAGCGAGCCTTAACGATCAACAGCAGCGCGCAGGTCGGTATTAATACCCTTACTCCTGCAAATCAGTTTCAAGTAAACGCAACAGATAACGGCCTCGCAACGCTCCCTTCCCTTGGTTCGCTTACGGGCACAACCGCATTTGTTGCAAACAACGGCATTTACGGGCTTTTCGGTAACGTGAAAAATTCCGGATCGTACGCCTTCCAAGTTGGCCGAAACGATGCAAACACAACAGCTTATAACCTTCTATTGCAACACGCAGGCGGCAGGGTTGGCATAGGTAGCACGTCGGAACCAACTTCAACACTGACCGTAACGGGCGACCTTCTTGTAACATCCAGAAGCGGCGCGGCAACAAATATAGGCGGTTGGACTTCCGGCAATATTGCTACTAACGTCACACCAGGCGGTAGCCTTTCGCTTTCTGGCGGAACTCTATCGGTCGCAACTGGCGGCGTAGGAGCAACAGAACTTGCGTCTACAACGGTAACGGCGGGAACGTACGGCAGCACTACAACCGTACCGCAAATAACCGTCGATGCAGACGGGCGTATTACTGCAGCATCCAACCTGAGTATTACAGGAGACAACGGCAGCCTTACGGCAGGTAACGGTATGACTTTTTCAGGTTCCGCGCCTTCTATTACTGTTTCCGCAGGTGGTACCCTATTAGCAGACGTAACATATACAACAGGAAACAATACTGTTGTTATGTCGAAGGCGACCGACACGGGAACTGATGCGCCGTTAGCGTTGCAAGTATACAACAACGGTGCCACCCGTAATGCAATAGAATTTAGAGGTATTGGAGGTGCCGCCCAGGCGTTATTCTCCTTAACAGAAGAAGGTCAACCAACGATTAAAGCCGTAAGTTCTGGTTATGTAAATTTTGATGCGGGTACAAAAATGTTTCGTGTTTCTGATTCAGGAAATTTTGAACTACCGGAAGCATCTGGTTATAG
>JACCDR012276936.1_pt1 | contig 26572 bp, 27 predicted proteins | sample 7446431 | NCBI WGS metagenome assembly JACCDR01 (sample SAMN15323443, study PRJNA562643) | freshwater metagenome | isolation source: river surface water | place: USA:Blue River Watershed | collected 2017-08-17 | reverse complement strand
GTTCTATCAGTTTTATAGTATTGTCTATCTTGAGGATAAGTAATTGTTTAATAATTGGACGAGTATTAAAATTCTTGACCATCTCTTTTAAAACTTTCAAGTGGGTAACTGGATTAAAGGTGTTTTCCGGAGAGATAACGAGATCAGTCTTACCATCACTATTCACATCCAAAGCCATGCTTGGAGTAGTGGTACCAGCTGGACGTGTGATAGTAGCTATAGTTTCTTGAGTGACTGGTATGTCTTGAAATGTGTATGTTTCTGTCATTCCATCCGGCTTTTCACTATCTTCTATGTATGTAAAAGTACCCGTGCCTGTACCAGAAAGTACAACTGCGCTGTACCCGTCTTGAACAGTGACATACTTACCTTCTCCAAACTCAAGATACTGGCTATTTGGTATATCTGCTTGTACATAGCAGAAATCACTGTTTTCTGGACAAAACTTTTTGGTGACATTACCTTCGGCATCTTTTACTTCTATGGATACAGGGGAGTGTACAGAGAGTCGAGTGTGAGTGGCAGCAAACGATGGTTTAGTTTTTTTCATCACCCTATCTTCTTTTAAATCTTTCTCTGTAAGGAGATTGTGTAGGAAATCTATTAATTTATCGACTTCTAAAATATTTTTATGTTCTCTATTTTTACGCCCACCAACAAGATCTGCATTATGTGCAGGTATATCCACAAACCACTGTTCCCCACCCTGCCACATTGCACTCTTTTCGACTACCGTACCGTCTCCATCTTTAGTAAAAATAGGTTTTTGATCCAGTATATACGGCTGTGGACACTTAGACATAGAGTGGGTACAAGCACGTATGCTCGTATATTCCATACCAGACAAAGTGTCTAAACCGACACCAGCAATAGAGTATACCTTTACACTTGTTGGCGGAATCCAAGCATCAAGTGTAGCGTGCAATCGTTCAGCTCTGCCAAATATATCTGCCGATAATATAATTGGGTCTTGTATATTTTCTGGTAGCGGTACCTCTCTTCCCTCTTTACCCAAGAGAAAGTCTGTATATTCAGCATAGGAAGAGACGGCCTCTCCGTATCTAATCTTATACTTTGAGAGCATGGTCGTTGAAGCTCCAGTGGCTGAAAAAATAACCATCGGGGTAGAGAGGGTTTGTACGTACGAAGCACTTGGTAACAACGCATACCCACTGACCATGTACCGACCGAGTTCTCGAGCAACCTTTTCATTCAAAATAAGACCGTTTAACCAATTTTGATCATACCCATGCAACAAACTAGCCACCGCTTTTGGAGTGCCCAGATGGGGTACAGCCACAAAGACCACGGTATCCACTTTGTCGAGCAAGTTGTCACCATTCTTCTTCATTTCCTCCAGTTTTATCAGTAAAGCCTTAGCAAGCAGGCCTCCGTTTGAGTGAGTGACGATGGTCACTTTGCCATTTTTTGATCGAGCAGCCATCTCTCGCAATGTTTGTATCAAAAAGACCGCAGATGCATCTTTGTCTGTCAGCACTCCTTGAGTGAGTAGAGTCTCGACATCCACCCTCCAGTCGTATGGATAGGCTTTCCATTCTGCGATATCTCCTTGTTCGACCAGTATATCCATGGTACGAGCAAAACTTTTGTATATATTTAAACCCAGCACACCAGCGACCGTCGGCACATTGGTCTCTAGTACAATATCTCGTGTATATATGCCAGCATTTTTACTGGTCCCATCTGGATTCATATACAAAGAAACCACATCATTATTTACATTTGGCTCCCATAGTTGATCTTCGGTCAAAATCCCCTGCTTGTAGAGTCTACTCGCTTGTAGCCCTGGTAAAAAAAGCACACTGGAAAAACCATCTGGGGATACTGGTGGATTTTTCCAGAGAGACGGACTTTTCCACGGCAAACTATCGGGGGCGATAAATTTTTGTGTCGGTACCAAAGGAGCATCACACACACCGTTACCATCTGTATCCAGACACCCTTCATGCGCTTCATCATATGCGCTGTAGTAGTTTCCACCGACAGGCAAAGACAGTGAGGTGGTGGCATACCCTGGCTTTACCGCAAAAATATCTTTTTTCCGACTATCATAAAAATTATTATGAATCACTTGTCCAGGAGCATACAAAGCGACGCCAACATCATTATGAAAATCATTGTCCTCCACCACCGCACCCTGAGAACCTTCACCCACATAGACTCCTCCATTTGTATTTGTTTTAAAGGTGTTTCCTCGCACTACCGAAGATGGAGCATGGATGAGCTGGGCCCCACCAGAATATCCAAATACAGTATTTGGGTTTCCCTCTACGGTATTACCCAAAAGCGTCGTACTGGTCGCATATATAGCTTGTATAGCAAAGCTATTGGTAGAATCGACCAGCCCTATAAAATCATTGTTGCGAATAGTTATACCTTGACTGAAATACACGCCCATATAGCCACCGGCCGATGGTGTATCAAAACGTCCACCTTCAAAAGTTACATTAGTACAGCGTATACAAAATACCCGAGCAGGATTAACTAGAGTAATCGTTTGATCTGCTATACCTTCGAAATAATAGAGGGTTTTGCCATCAAACGTGTTGGTTTGGTCGATCGTATTGCCTGGATATGCTGTGGTGGTATCTGGATAATAGACCATATGTATCGGGTTTCGCACAAAGGCATTGTCCGACATGGTCAGATGATCACTGTACCCTAAAATATACAGACCTTTGTCTGCCACATCTGATATAGTGTTACCAATGAGTGCGGTATAAGGGGCATCGAGTAGTCGAATACCGTCTTGATGTACAGTGAGGTCTTTGACCGTAATGTGTTTTGAATAATAAAAATTGAGTCCCTGACTCTTTTTACCATTACCCACAAGGGTAATATTTTCCACGGTATCAAAACTGATCACCCCAGGTACGTCAGAGGTAAGGGAGCAGGTTTTGGTGACACTATCCCACGTACCAAACTGGCTACAGGCTCCACCAGTCGCATCAATATTATAATTTTGAGCAAACACGAAAACAGGAGAAAAAATCAGACAGCTATACAAAAGTGTGCGCAATCGCCCGGTCATAAAAGGAAGTGAGTATAGTATAACAAATAATTGATTTAAATCGAAATTGATAGTACTATGTGACTTGGATAAAAAAATGAACATAAAAAATCTTATACGTAAAATTACTTGGAAAAATCTCAAAAGAGCTTGGAAAATATATTTCTTTTCGCCGAAAGAAAAGAAAATTTTTTTTGACTACAAAAGTTTACCTGTATGCACGCACATCGCTTCTTCTGTACCAACAGAAACAGAACCCAAACAAGTTGCGGTTGATGTCTTAACAAAACAAGCATACGTTAGTTGTATGAAAGGACACTGTTTACAAGAGTTTTCTTTTGAAGGAAACAAGTTGTCCTTGGTTCATATGTGGAGATTTACTGAACAGTGTGTTGAAGTAGAAGTAGTTGGCCACTTGTGCTACGTTACAACCACAAACTTTGAACGAGGAGACAAACAAAGCAGTCATCTGCATGTAATCAATAGGGAGACGAGAAAAATATTATCTTCCATTGATACTCAAGGTGCATGGAGCAAAGTCATTAAAATAGACGAGGAACGAGCCATAGCATATGTATCCAATTGGCACAGTAGCGATTTGTCCATTATTGATGTACAAAATCCTCAAAAAATGGAGGTCTTACAAGTAATCTCATGTGGAGAAGCACCGAGAGGTATCGTTATTAGACCAGATGGAGCTATTATTACCACTAGCTTCTATGGAGGTAAAATATTTGTCATCCAAAAAGTCAATGGACTATACAGAATTACTGATTCTTCAAAACCATTTGATGAAGGTCATTACGCTGGAAACATGAGAGATATAATGTTAGATACAGACAATCTTTGTGCGTGGGTATCTAATCTTGGTAGAAACATGCTACATCAATACGATCCGTATACCTTAAGTATACGAGATAGTATACTTGTTTGTCGCGAACCAAACTCAATGAGGTTTTTTAACCCTAACACAATCATTGTGTCAGCCCGTAAAGATGATTGTGTATGTTTTGTTGATATACAACAAAAAAAGCCAGTTGGTGTTTCTGTAAAAACAGGAAAGTTACCCACAGGCTTGGCGACTATCCCAAACGGTTTTTTGGTTACGAATTTTGAAGATAGTACTATAGAGTTACACGTAGTCAGCTCACATTTAGTGATCTGACTTTTATTTTTTTAACGTTATACTTTTCGTCAGTTGTTTCTAATTGACTAAAAGTTCCATTATCTATGCAAAATAAACGTTTATTATCTATGGGTATACCTAATACCCAAGATATTATCACTTTGATAACATCTACATGAGTGACAATAACTAGCTTGGATACATTACCCTCATGAAGCTTAATTATTTGTTGTAAAAAAGATATAACTCTTTCTTGTACCTGAGCATACGATTCCCCTTCTGGAAAATGAACATGGGAAGGTGACTCCATCCATTGTTTAAACACATCAGGGTGAGAAACTTTAATTTCTTCTATTTTCTTTCCTTCAAACAAACCATAATTTGTTTCGTGTAAAGCATCATCTGTATGTATAACAGCTTTCGGATCGATAGTATCGATTAGTATTTTTGCTGTTTGCTGACATCGTTGAGCAGGACTAGAGTAAAAAAGAATTCTCTCTCCTTCAAAGGGTTTTACTGAGACTTTACCGATAGTTTGCTTAAAAAAAGAAACTTCTTTTTCTTCTATAGGCAAATCACCCGACCTACCCATATAGATACCTTCGATATTATGTCTGGTTTTTAGATGTCTTACTAAGTAGATAATCATATAATCTTTTTATTCCTGTGTAAGAAAATCATATACTTTTTTACAAAGAACCTCAATATCTTCAGTACCATCTACTGTAAGGGTTGGAAAAAGAGGATCAAAAGGTTCAAGAGAATCTAAAAATTGCGAAAATTGAGCAGGAGTTAAACAATGTTTACCTTCTTCAAATCTGCGTGATACTCTTTGTTGAGCAATGTTCTGATCTATAACAAACTCAACGACTTTAACACTGAATGGTAAGTTTGAAAAATCAGGAGATGCTATGTTATAAGCAATTATTGCTATATTTTCCAAGGTTAAGAGAAAAAGTCGAAATTGTCTCCATGGCTGTTCCCATATAACAACTTGTTTATTTTGAAGAGATGAACAAGCTTGATAAAGCAAAAATCTATACATTCTTTTTTCTAAAGACACAGACAAATGTCTGCCTTGACAAAAAGATACGAAATCATCTGATTCAAGATTAATTTTATCAGGATCAAGCCTTACAGCTGAATCCAACTTTTTTATACAATGATCCATTATTGTACTTTTCCCAGATCCGGGTAATCCCCTAATCACCACAAGAAGACTTTTTTGCATATACAACTCCAGAATTATTTATATATTAAAATATAATAACTAGTCAACATGACACTTTTTATATTTTAAGAAAAAATGATATGTTACAATGTACACATGCAAAAAAGTATAGAGAAATTTGATCCATACGCGTTTTCCACCACCCAAGCAGGTCCAGTGCGGGTGTATTACAAACACCTGCCGTGGGCACCATGTATTCACATCCATTTTCATATCGGAGCAGGCGCTTTTCATGACCCTGTAGGCAAAGAAGGGGTAGCACATTTTTTGGAGCACATGCTGGGTAACGGCTCACCCTTGGTACCCGACCGAAAAGCCATGAAAGAGTTTAGCAGACAATACATGCTCGGCAGCCGTAATGCCTTTACTTCATACTACCGTACAGAATACGTCGGTCGGTGCTTGCCAGAGCATTTTGAAAAAGTAGTGACCACCATGTACGACTATATCTTTCACTCATTTGTGCGACCAGCGGATGTCGAGCACGAGCGCAAAGTGATCACCGAAGAAGCCTGGGGTCGCTACAAAAACGAAAAACTACTCGCCTATATCAAAGAATTCGACAAAAACATGTACCCTGGTCACCCTCGGGAGAGGATCGCTTCACCTCTTGGCTGGCCCCAGACCGTCGCACAGATCAGTACACAAGACCTCACAAATTTTTATACACAGCACTACACAGCTGAAAATCTGACTGTTTTTGTGGTGGGAGCAGTGGAAGATAGCCACGTCGAATATCTAACACACATCCTTAAAGAAGCTCCAGTGGGTACCAAAGAAGAAATAACCCTGCCACCCATTCCTACAGCAGACATACGTCGTTTTGAACGTACCGGTGAAGAGATTGGTGATCCAAAAAAGCAACTGGAGTTTTCAGTCATGCGTGCTACCACCGACATATCCAAAGACACCCAATACACCAGTGTCCAAGCTAGACGCCTGTTGCAAGATATCCTCTTTGAACGTCTCCGCACTGAGCATTCTTTGTGTTACGGAGTATCGGTCGGCACACACAGATACCGAGATTATTTCGAAGGTGGTATCAATGTCCAGACAAGCCTAGAATACCTACCAAAAGTAGAGACAGAGGTGTGGCAAGTCATATCTGAAATCTGCTCGGGTACGTGGCAGGAGCGCTTTAGCACTATTCACCAAGTGATCCTGGATCAACTACGTTCGACCGAACATATATCAGAGGATATTATCGGAGACGCTTCCAATGAATACACAAACAGAGGTACCATCACCACTATGGCCGACACGATAGCGGGCGCAGAGAAAGTGACCCACAAAGATGTGGTGGATTTTATCCGTACTTTTTTCGACAAAGACAGAGTGATCACCGAAGTGATTTTTCCAAAAAAAGATCGAGAGAAAGCTTAGACCTTGTATACAAATAGTTTTTTTCCTCGACCAGAATCAGAGAGAGTCACCACTTTCTCTGGTGTGTATACGTTCGAACTAAAATCACAAGAAAAAACCAGAGTTCCTGGGCGACATTCATGGTGTATTTTTTGTAGTACTTTTTCTAGTACTTTTGGAAATAAATACAAGTAGATGTGAGTGGCCGAAGAAATGTCTGTGGTATACATATCCTCCCGCCTTATCCGTATCTGAGGCTTTCGCAAAGTCCTCACCCAAGCCAAGAGGTACGGTGTCAGCCCCATCTCCACTCCCACAGCTTGAATATCTGAATACTGTCGCACTGCTTCTATCAAAACCCTCCCCTCCCCGCAGCCGAGGTCAAAGAGCACATCCCCTTTTTGCATAGCAAAAACCGAGACAATCCTAGCTACTACTTTTTGAGGTACCGGCACAAACGGCACAGAGAGGGTCAAAGCAGCATACACTTCAAACAAAAAAGCACAGATCAATACAAGGGTGAGTAAAATAACGATAATCTGAAAAATGAGAAAGAGAAATACAAGCATGTGACGTGCTTAGTATACAAAACTTCGTACAATCTGCCTATAGATGTGGTAGTAGCGGTGCCATTTGTCACTCGGTACAGTCTCATGTTTTCTGTATCATACCCATACGTCGAGGTGGACAATCCTGATCCTGTTTGGGACAAGGTATTGGTATAGTGCCACGTGTAGGAGAGCGTACCATCAGAGGTGATGTTACCATTGTGGTCATACGTATAGGTTGTACCTCCTACGGTGGTAGGTGCATGGGGGTTAGCGTAGGTAGAGGTGGAGTAGGAGTAAGAGGTATTCCCTTTGGTAAGGAGGTTACCAGTAGGACTGTAGGTGTAGGTTTCTCGGTATGGAGTAGAGGTGGCTACGGTAGTAGAAGCAGAGAGGAGACGGTTGAGAGAGTCGTAGGTGAAGGAGATGATCTTTCCGGAGAGGGTGGTGCTGTTGTCTTCGATGGTGGTGATATTTCCATTTGCATCGTAGGTGTAGTTGATGTCTTGGAGGCCTAGGGATGTCAAAATACAAGGAAAAATATCTAAAAAGAATTATAACACAGTTACAAGGAAGTCAATTTATCCCTCCAAGACATGACGGATGTTGTCGAGCACGATATCACCAGCACGGCGGTAATCCTCGACTTCGGGAGTGAGCGTGGTAAACAGTTCTGGGCGAGTCATGGGTGGCAAGACACGTATACTCACCCTGCGGTGGCGACCAAAAAAGTCTAGTATAGACATGTTGAAAAATGTATCAATAGCAATAGGCACTACCGTAGCACCTGTTCTGTGTACCAAATACCCCATACCTCCTCTGGCAGGGTTTAGGTTTCCATCACGAGTACGCTTGCCTTCGGGGAAAATACAGAGTGTATGACCTTGTTCCAAAAGAGTGATATGGTCTTCCAGCGCGACAGCATAATCTTTATGACCAGAATACACCGCATAGCCACCAAGTATATTAAAAAAGAAACCACCATACAGGTAGCTTCTCCAACCAAGCGTTTTATATTTTTCTGTCTGATTTGCCACAAAGTAAATTGGATATAAGGCAGAAAAGAAAGGTAAAACGAGCGGTACTGCTGTAGCGTCCAGCTCGTGTGTATGGTTTGGAGCCAGAATAATCGGACCAGACAGACCACGCAGATGTTCAGTGCCTTCTACGTGTAGACGGACAAAGAGTCCGTAGAGCGTACCAAAGACGACATACCCTATTTTCTGAAACACAATCGGCGTAAAATAGAGGAAGCGTCGTCTCATAAGCTTATTGGGTAGTGACTCCACGATGAGCACACACTGGGCAATACGGTCTTTCCTCTCCACCACACCCTTCACAGCAGATAAAGTGGGCATTACAAGCGGGATTTTTACAATTGACGTAGCGCTCACAAGGCTTTTCGCAGAGGTCGCAACGCCCGATCACCACATGCTCCTGCGGACTGTCAAAATGCATGGTGATTCGACGATCAAACACATACAAGCTTCCTTCAAAACCCTGCCCCGGAAACTGCTCCATGTAGGTGACCATACCTCCGTCGAGCTGGTAGACATCTTTAAAACCTTGATCGATCAAATATCCAGATGCTTTTTCGCAACGCACCCCACCAGTACACACAGTCAATACGGTCTTATCTTTCAGGTCTTCAATTTCTTTGATGCTTTGGTTTAAATCACGGAAGTTTTTTAAAGAAGGCATGACAGAACCAGCAAAACGACCGACGCGAAACTCGTAGTCGTTGCGCATGTCGACAATATGAAAATCCGTACCTACTTTTTTGGTCGCAAACCATTCTTTTAGTTCTTGGGCAGACAGACGTTTACCTGTTTTTTCTTTTGGAGAAATGTCTTTTTTCAAGTGTAGTGAGACTATTTCTGGGCGTACTTTGACAGACAGTTTTGGAAAAGCATTTCCTGTGCCTCGGCTCTTTTTAATGTGTGTGTTGGCAAATGCTGGTTGTGAGAGAAACACATCCAGATATGTTGCAATGTTTTCATCGGTCCCCTCGAGGGTAGCATTGATCCCCTCTTGTGCCACAATCACCCGACCAGTCAGACCAAGCTTGGTACACAAGGCAAACTGCTCCTCTCGCAAAGCTTTTGGATCGGCCACAGAGACGTAGTTATAAAAGAGAATAATAGTATAATTCCCTTGTGTAGTTGTGTTTTTTTCAGTACCCTTGTCCCCCATATTACCCTATATTATAGCATAATTTAGGAAAAATAGAAACTATTCCCCACCAAGGTCAAAGCGACCGAGGATTTTTTCCAAGACTCGCAGTTCTTCTGGGGTGAGATCACCAAAAATACGAGAAAGTTCACGGTCGATGATACGTGCAGCGTGATCAATGACATCTTCCCCGATCACCGACAATTCCACTACATGTTCTCGACGATTATCTCTGTTTTCTTGTAACACCACATACCCCCGTCGAGACAAAGAGACGATATGGCGAGACACTGCGGCCGGAGTGATGTTACGTTCATAGGAAATATCACGTTGAGAGACTTTTGGATTTTGAGCCAGATACATCAAAATCATACATTGTGAAAAACCAATATCGAGAGACTCATCCAAAACCCGATCGATCTCTTTTGTAGCCCATTCTAACAAAGAATGGATTTGTAACATGTGAGGATGATGAATGCGATATATTCTCATGATGTTTATTTTGTAGCTGGTACGCCCACGATCACCTCTCCCGCTGAGAGCCCAGAGACGACTTCGACAAAACCATTTTGTCCGACCATACCGAGAGTAACTTCTCGTTCCACCCATTTCTTACCAGACGCCACAAACACAAAGCTTTTACCGTCTCGATCGGTCACTGCGTATTGTGGAATAAAGACCACTCCAGTTTTCTTGGCTGTGTTGATCTCCATTTTAGCTGTCAGTCCGCTTTTTATTTGAGCATATTTTTCCTTGAAAACCACAGTGACTTTATAGTTGACCACTCCATCGACCAAGGTTTCAGCAGGTTCAATATACGAAACTGTACCGTAAAACTTTTCGTTTGGAAACGCATCAAAAACCATTTCTACTTCATTGCCGACAGCCACTTTACCGATAGAAACTTCGGATACATTGGATTCTATTTCGAGCTCTTTGTCTGAAATGACAGAGACGACTACCTTGCCAGGAGTGACAATTTCCCCCACATACGCATCACGCTTGGTGACTACTCCAGAAATAGGTGAACGCAAAGTCATTTTTCCCAGCTGAGCTTCGACATTTTGTACTTCTGCTTTATTTTGCAAGACTTTTGCTTCTTGAGCTTCGATAGCTTCTTTGGTACTACCACTTTTTTTAAGCAATAAAGTCTTTTTGGCAATAGATACATTAGACAAGGCAGTATTCAGTTTTTCTTCAGCAGTACTGGTGTTGCTCATGGCCGTAGAAACATTGGCTCGAGCAGTAGAGAGGCTTGCTCTATAGGTATCAAGGGTTGTCTGAGAAACCGAAGCAGAAATAGATGGGTTGTTGACTGCCAAAGACAGCATATCGAGAAATGATTTTACATCAGATAAGTTTTGTGCAGTCATGGTAATACCCTCTTTACTACCCGCAGTCATATTGTTTTTCCAGGTGTTCAAAATACCTGTGATTGCAAAACGAGTACTATTGATGTCGTTACGGAGCTGATTGTCACTGATATTGAGGTTTATTTGTGGATTGTTTGATCGAGCATTACTAAACATCTGATCGACATAGTTTGAAATAGCATCGTCAGCTTTTGAATACGCGTCGCGCATTTTCGACAAAGCGTTTGTTTGTGCATCAGAGAGGGCCACTTCGGCTGCAGAGACATCTGCTTCAGCGATCAGTAGTTCCTCTGGTCGAGTGCCTGCTTTCAGTTCATTGAGGCGAGCCTCTTCGGTGGCCACATTGGCCCGAGCTTTGAGCAAAGTAGCGTACAGCTCACTACTGTCCAGTGACACCAGACTGGTACCAGGAGTCACCTGTGAACCGACATTGATATAGACACTCGCAATTTTACCGTTTCGTTCAAAACCCAGATCGACACTGTCGACTGGCTTGGTTTTACCAGAGACGATCACTTTTTGGACCACGTCTCCGACAGTGACCGTGTACGTCTCTTTTGATTCTCCTTTAGAAAAGACAAAGAAACCAATCACGACACACAAAGCAATGATTGATGAAACGATATAATGAGTTTTGGTAAAGGTAATAATTTTTTTCATACTGTTTTATTTTTTATTAATGGTTTCTTTGACAATGTTGCCGTCTGATAAAAGTAATATTCTGTCGGTCATGTGAGCGTATTCTACTTCGTGAGTCACCATGACGATCGTTTGTCCCTCTCGATGCAACTCTTTAAATGCTCCGAGGACAGAATCCGATGTTTCTGTATCAAGGTTGGCCGTCGGTTCGTCTGCAAAAATAATCTTTGGATCATGGGCGATGGCTCGAGCAATCGATACTCTCTGTTGCTGACCACCAGAGAGCTGGTTTGGTAGATTGTGTATCTTGTCACCCAAGCCGATTCGCTCCAGAGAGGCTTTGCCTTTTTTCTGAGCCACTTCCATCGGGTGACCCTGCATCAGAAGAGGTAACATGACATTTTCCAGAGAGGACAGTTCGGGAATCAAAGCGTAATCTTGAAACACGTACCCTAGCTCTGACAGACGAAAATACGTGCGTTCTTCGAGAGATAGTTCTGAAATATCCGTTCCGTCGATGATGATCGTACCGCTGTTTGGGCGATCCAAGAGACCGAGCTGGTACAACAATGTCGACTTGCCAGATCCAGAACGGCCGGTGATCGAGAGAAACTCGCCTGCATAGACCACCGCATTGAGATGCTTTAAGACGACCAATTCAGAGTCACCGCTCTTGTAGGCTTTACGTAGATTTGAAACAGTAATGATTTCTTTTTTTGTATGCATAGATAATTTTTATCGACCCAAAATAGCATCGAGGGTATTTTGTTTGACGACCAATCGAGCTGGTATATAGCCAGCGATAACCGTTGCAAACAGCAACAATAATGCGCGAATAAACGTATTTGATACTTCTGCTACCAAGATACCGTCACTAAACGGAAAGTTGATCGGATTGGCATCGACATACGGTACCAAAAATCCCCAGAGAATGAGCATACCGAGGGCCACTCCCATAGTAGCGTAAAACACAGATTGCAAAATATATGAAAACTCAATTGCTACAGAGTTGATACCGATCCCCTTGAGAATACCGATAAACTTGCGTCGGGTGATCGCGTTGATATAAATAACGATAAAAATAGTAATCGAAGCCACCACGAGACCGATAGAACCAATGACGTTACCCAAGACATCAAACGTATCTTTGATATCTTTCAAAAACTTTGGTAAAGCCTCTTCGGAAGTTTGTACTCGAGCAAACTGATCCACCCCATTGGCAATCAGCGCATTTTTAATCAACAATGTATCACTTTCTTTTTTGGCTCGAATAGCTATTTCATCGACATTAAAGTCTGTGCGACCGATAAGGGTGCGCAGAGACGAATCAAGCATAAAAATACGCTGATCGAGCTCTCCCACTTTACTCTTGATCACCCCTTTGATCACCACTTCTTTGGTGTTGCCGTTGACGGTCAGGCGTACTGTCGATCCTACACCCACCTTATCCAACGTTGACAAGCCAGGAGACTCGATCGGAAGATATTTTTTGAGCAGGTTTGCTCCGACCAAAATAGCCTCTGAATCATCTTTGGTCAGATAAGCTCCCTCGATCACTTTAGAGCCGAGGTTTGTAGCAGCGTTTTCCATTTCTGGATCAATACCAGCTATTTGTCCCCCAGCTTCGTTTGGCTTGTCGGTCGTACTGATGCGCTCTTTGTATGTACCCTCCAGTCTACCACTCTCTAAATAGCGAGCAGAGTATACTTTTGTCCACGGTAAATCTTTGACGATTTCAATAATCGACGGCGAGTTTTCGATGTAGTCTTTTTTCGGAAGTACAGAAATAATCACTTCACCCGCATATCTGTCTTTGTACACGTTTGTCGAACTTTGAATCAGGCCGACCAATACCCCCCGCACCACTACCAAGTTTAAAAAGGTTAGTGTCATGACAAAAATAATCAAAAAAGTAGTACCTAAGCTAGATCGTTTTACCTGACGAATAGCTAAAAAGAAACCGAGAGAAAGAGCGGTTTGCATGTCGCGTATTTTGTCTCCAAACGTTTTTTTTCGTCTGGTATATTCTGAAGAAACACGAGGAGTGGACATATCATCATGATATATGGTAACTATTAACAAGTCAACGTATATGAAAGAACTTTTTTATAAAAAATTAAAAACACACACTGTCCTACGTAGGAGGTTTGGCGAGTGTATGACGAGCCAACTTCAGGATTTTTGGAGCCCCAAAAATCCGTACCCGGAGTAGGATACGTGTGTGTTTTTAATTAGATGACGTGAACTACTTTTTTAGTCACTGTTTTGTTATCAAAATGAACCTTGCGTTTGGTGGTAAAAGAGACAGTACCAGCTTTCAAAGCATACAACGTGTGGTCTCGGCCGACAGAGACGTTTTTACCAGGCAAAACATCTGTTCCGCGTTGACGTACGAGAATAGATCCAGGAATTGCTTTGTCCCCATGAGTGATTTTGACCCCAAGATACTTTGGATTCGAATCTCGGCCGTTTTTTGATACACCTGCTGATTTCTTATGTGCCATAATGTGTTACTATAAATGTATGCAGAGTATAAAAGAAATGCTCGAAAAAATCAAGCCCTTATACACTCTCCTGCTCTACCTCGTCTTGGCTACCCTCTTTTTTAGCCTCGGCCGACTATCGGCTTTGCAAGAACGTCGTACCCCCGTCAAACTAGAACAAACTTCACAAACAGAGAGTGTCATGCAATCAGAGCCACACACCGCTACAGTACTCGGATCGGTCAGCACAGCAGTAGTTGCTTCAAAAAATGGAACTAACTACTATTTCCCATGGTGTGGTGGGGTCAAAAACATCAAAGCCGAAAACAAGGTCACGTTTGCTTCACCAGAGGCTGCAGAGGCCAAAGGTTACACCAAAGCATCAAACTGCAAGGGATTATGATTTTCCTTATCTTAATTCTAACGCTATTTCTCTTAGAAATACCCTCCGCGCACTTCCCTCGGTCTCCCCAGCAGGAGACCTCGGCTGTCCTCAGCCTCTAGCTGTCAAGATGGAACTCCTTGACAGCACCATGCTAGAGGCTTGCGGGGGTGCTTTTCGGGTATTTCTAAGAGAAATTTAATAACTAATTTAGCTTAAAGTGCTTTGACCGCGAGTGTAAAACTTGTTTTCTTGCCCAAAATCTCTACAGACACTGTGTGTTCACCCACTTCTTTGATCGGTTTATCAAGCAAGATGTGCTCTCCGGTGACAGAGACATGAGCCACAGAAGAGAGTTCCCGAGCGACGGTGTCAGCATCGATTCCAGCAAACAAGTGTCCTTTGTCATTGGCTTTACCAGAGATGGTCACCACCGTGCCTTTTATTTTTTCCAAATTTCCAAGGAGTAGCTCCGCTTGAACTTTTTGCTCAGCCATATGAGCTGCTTTTTGTTGCTCCATTTTGGCTACTGTTTCTTTGGTGGCCACTAAAGCGAGCCCTTTTGGAATCAAACTATTAAGAGCAAAACCATCTTTTACCTCTTTGATATCGTATCGTTTGCCGAGTTTCGGCACATCTTTTTGTAATATGACTTTCATACAGCTGTTATATCATAAAAGAAAATGGAACACTAGTAAAAATGTCATTTAGTCTCGTATATCTTTCGCGAGGTCCTGGAGGGTTGGGGCCTGGTCTGGCGAAAGGACCCGCGAAGGATATAAAGAGACTCGAGACACTATGGTTGTGCTTGTAATATCTCCAAGGCTTTTTCGATTTGGGTGTCTATGCCTTTTTTAAACTTTTCTTCGTCCAGTTTGACTTCCACATCTGGAGTAATGCCCCCATTTGAAATAGAAACGCCTTTTGGTGTCAGCCAACGAGCAATAGTCACCTTGAGAGAGGTGTCTGAAGTGATTGGCACCAATTCTTGGACTGATCCTTTACCAAAGGTTTTGGTACCGACCAATTGTGCTACCCCATGTTCACGCAAGGCTCCTGCCAAGATTTCAGAGGCACTGGCCGAACCACCATCGACTAGAATAACCATCTGTAGTTTGTCATTAAAAATATCGTATCCCTTGCTAACAAACGTATCATTTTTTGAGGTATCACGAAAATCTTCAATGACAATCGCTTTGCCTTGTGGCAAAAACCATGACGCCATGTCCACCGCAGATTCGAGATATCCACCAGGGTTACTGCGAAGATCCAAGATCAGTTTGTGTTTGCCAGAGATGACAAACTCGCGCAAGGCATCACGAAAGAGATTGTGAGCATTTTCCGAAAAGTTATAGAGATGAATAATAAACACATCACCTCTAATTTCAGTATCTATGGTCGGAATAGAAATGACATCACGCACGACAGGAATAACCAAGGGCTCTTTTTTACCCTCCCGAACAACAGTAAAGGTGACCGTCGTACCCTTTTCGCCTCGAATCATTTTGACCGCTTTTTCAGCAGAAAGACCTTGAGTACTGATTTTGTCTATTTCAATAATTTTGTCACCAGCCTTGAGACCAGCGTGATAGGCTGGAGTACCTTTGAGAGGGGCGACCACGGTCAATATTTCGTCTCGGATGCCCACTTCCATACCCACCCCTTCAAAATTGCCTCGGATTTCCTCAGCAAAAGCTTTAGCCTCGACAGGTGGAAAAAAGACAGTGTATGGGTCGTTGAGTGAGGCCACCATACCAGCAATAGCTCCGTACACGCGCTGTTCTGTAGACAAAGAGGCGGTCGTCGTCGACGTGGGCATGTATTTTTGATCGAGTACTTCCCATGCTTTCCAAAAAGGAGACAGATCGACGTTTGTATCAGAGATCGGCGTGCTCGGCTGGCGAGCAGTACCAACACTGACACCAATAAAAAAAGTAATAACGACAATCGCCACCAAACTTTGATAACGAGAAAAAGGCAATTTAGGCATGTGCATTGTCTAAGTATCGCAAGAAAAAAAATTTTGGTCAAAGGAAAAGGCGGGCCGCGTGATACGACCCGCCGTGGGTTGAAAGAACTAGGAACGGATGAAGCGTCCGGGTGCCGAAGGTGAGTAACCCTCGACGTACCGGCAGGCCTGAGCGATCAGACCATCCATGTTCTGATCGGACAAATCGTCGGTTTCGAGATACGTACCATTTTTCGGATCCGGGTACGGTCCGATTGAGAAGTTATCCTTCTCAATCCCCACATTGATCTGCATGACGGGGTACCAGAGGTACCCCACTCCCCCTTGAGTGAAGGAGGAATGTTCTTCCCATCCAATCAGAACGGAGTGGTTGTCTCCGTTTTCCGTGAGGTTTTGAACTCGGAGATTTTGATTCATTGTCCGATTGGTGACAACTTGGGAGAGCGCCCGGAATGCCCGGTTCCCCAAATTGGTTCGACGATCTTTTTTTTGTTGGATGAGATGCTTCTCACGTTGAAACTTTTTTTCTTCTGCTTCAGCCTTCTCCCTACCCAGATGACGGAAAATCCACCACGTCGGAATACCAATGGCCACCACGTGGCCAATGATAACAGCCAACAAACCGACAACAATATCAGACATCTCTTACCTCTTTCAATGAAATGTACGACCCTGCGGTCGACCGGAGAAATAAGGGTACCCCAGTTTACCTCTGACTATATTATATCATATTTGAATATAAAAGTCAATGTTTTGTAGGCAAAAGAATACCGCCTCAACGAGCGGTTTTTTGGCTACTTGTGCTTTCTTTTTTGGGGCTGCACGCAAGGGTACTGTTTTCTTTTATTTCTTTTTTGCTTTGGAAAACTTTTCGACACATGTCCCCTGTTGTATATTCCCCTTTTGTACGAGGCACGCTATAATCTAGATATGATTCAAACCTACACCTACGACAAAGAAACATGGACAGATATAAACCAAGGGACCAAAGAAGACATTGTCTCTATCATGGGTCGGTACAGTATCGATCCCTTTATTGGCAAAGAGCTCACTTCACTCACTCGCCGATCACGCCTAGAAGTACGTAAGCATTATCTGTATTGTATTCTGCACTTCCCTGTCTGGAAACACAGCCACAAAGGCGACGGCAACCAAGAGATCGACTTTGTCCTTGGTCCCAACTTTTTAGTGACTGCTCGCTACGACACGATCGACACTTTGGAAAAATATGCCAAGACTTTACAAATGAAAGAAGTGATCGAGGAAGACACTGATACTGGTACACATGTTATCTTTACCGAAATGCTCTACGAACTGTACGGCTCTCTTTCAAACGAGCTAGCCTTTATCGAAGACCGTATCGAGGAGATCACTGGTCATATTTTCCAAGGTAAAGAACGAAAAATGGTCGTGGCTATTTCTGAAATGATGCGCACTCTCCTCGAGTTTCGCAAATCGACCGACACTCACCGTGATATTTTAGACAAATTACACAAACATGGTGGAGACATGTTTGGTGAAGCTTTTGCCAAAAACATAGAAGGTGTGCAAAACGAATACAGCAAAATCCAAGCAAACATTCGTGCAAACATCGACATGCTCCGTGAATTACGTGATACCAACAATTCCCTCTTGACCACCAGTCAAAACGAAATCATCAAACAACTCACTGTCATGGGCTTTATTCTCCTACCACTCAACCTAGTCACATGGATCTTTGCCATGCGAGTCGAAGGTGGTATGCCTCTCATAGATCACCCGAACGGCTTTTTTATTGTTATTGGTCTGATGATCCTATACGCGGTCATCGCTTTGTCGATTGCAAAGATAAAAAAATGGCTGTAACCTCCCTCTTATGGAAGACATATACTTAACGAATACATTACACAAACAAAAAGAACGCTTTATTCCCATCACCGAAGGGAAAGTTTTGATGTACCACTGTGGACCAACCGTCTATCACTATGCTCATATAGGTAACCTGCGTAGCTATGTCTTGGCCGACACCTTACGACGGATGTTTATGTGGAACGGATACGAAGTCACCCAAGTCATCAATATCACCGACGTCGGACACATGACTTCGGACGCTGATACCGGAGAAGATAAAATGGAGGAGGGTGCCAAGCGAGAAGGTAAAAGTGCTCGAGATATAGCCGACTTTTACACCGATGCTTTTATGAACGACATACGCACACTCGGTATCGATACCTCACATATACTGTTTCCCAAAGCAACTGAATACATCAAGGCACAAATCACGCTCATTGAAGAGCTCGAGCGCAAAGGCCATACCTACCGCACAAGTGATGGTATATATTTTGATACAAAAACTTTTCCACAATACGGCTCTTTGGGACATATCGACCTGACAGGTTTGGAAGAAGGTGCGCGCATTGGGGTCAATGCAGAAAAACGAAACCCAACAGATTTTGCGCTATGGAAATTTTCTCCGACTGACCACAAAAGAGAGATGGAATGGGACAGTCCGTGGGGAGTCGGTTTTCCAGGCTGGCACATTGAATGTTCAGCTATGTCTGCCACACTGCTCGGTAACCACTTTGATATTCACACAGGTGGAGTGGATCACATACCAGTCCACCACAACAACGAAATAGCTCAGTCTGTCTGTGCACACGGTCATTTTGTAAACTATTGGCTACACAACGCTTTCCTCACCCTCTCTGGCGACGCCAAGATGTCAAAATCGGCTGGCACAGGTATTCGCTTGGCGGACCTTATAGACAAAGGATTTGATCCGCTGGCTTTTCGCTACCTCCTGCTCTCTGCCCGTTACTCTTCTCCTGTGTCATTTAGTTACGACAGCCTCTCTGCTGCCGACCAAGCCCTCAGTCGCCTGCGCGACAAATGGAGTGAGTACGAAACAATCGAAGAAGAAAAACACCCGTACACCAGTGATATAACCAGACTGATCAACGACGACCTCGACACTCCACGCCTGCTTGCTTTTGTCTGGGAAAAAATAAAAGACGAAGGGATTACTCCTGGTCAGAAAAAAAGTATGCTGGCAGACCTCGACACCCTGCTTGGTCTGGATCTTGGCAAAAAAGAAGTGATCCCGGCGGACATACTGGCACTGGTACACAAAAGACAACAAGCTCGAGAAGACAAAAACTTTGCTGAAAGCGACCGTCTACGAGACGAGCTGGACAACTTGGGATATACCCTTTCCGACCACGAACAAGGTTCAAAAATTCGCAAAAAAAAAATCACTCAATGAGTGACAAAAACGTGCAACCAAATACCGAGTATTCCACCGCCAAAACAACAAAACGTCAGAGCGGCGGCGGACATATTTTTGACAGAGTACATCCACCATGCACTAAAGCCTAAAACACTAAGCATGATGAATGTAAGTACATATGCGCCCTGGGGCAAAATGGCACTAGCCAAAAAAGTGCATGCCGAAGCGTATGCTATCATCCAGATGTAATACAACATTCTGCTGATGAAGATATATCATGCACTCCATATTGTCAACAATCCCCACTCTCCACAGGATATAGACAGTTCGTCAATGGACTATTGCCTGATGTCCTGTGGTAAAATCTGTATATGAAAGAAATGAGCAAAATGCGTATTCCTCCCCAAAACGAAGCGGCTGAAATAGCTCTGCTCGGCTCGGTCATGCTACGTCCAGAAGTCTTGCACGACATCATGGACCTCATCTCTCCTCAAGTGTTTTATTTTGAAAAACACAAGATCATTTTTGAAACAATGATCGAGCTGTTCAACAAACACCAACCGATCGACCTCCTCTCCGTTTCTTCTCGTCTCAAGGAGAAAAACTGGCTGGACCAAATCGGAGGCAACACGTACCTGACAGAGCTCGTCAGCTCGGTTCCTTCGGCGGCCAACGTGGCGCACTATGCGGATATCGTCTACAAAAAGTTCATGATGCGACGATTGATCGAAGCATCGGACTACATCTCCCAGATCGGCTATGATGAAGGCAAAGAGCTGGAAGAAATCCTCGACCAAGCCGAAAAAAGAATTTTTGAAGTGACCAACGTCAACACGTCACACAAGTTTATCCCCCTCAAAGACGAGCTGGCCGAAGCCTGGGAACGCCTTGATCGCCTACACAGCTCGGACGGTAGCCTGCGCGGTATTCCGACTGGTTTTGCCGACATCGACAACAAACTCTCTGGTTTTCAAAAATCGGATTTGATCATTTTGGCAGCACGACCAAGTATGGGTAAGACCTCTCTAGCCCTCGATATCGCTCGCATGGCTGCGGTCAACCACAACGCCCCTGTCGGTATCTTTTCACTTGAAATGAGTAGCCAACAGCTCGTAGACCGTATGATGGCCGCCCAAGCCAACGTCGATGCGTGGAAACTGCGTACAGGAAAGCTCTCTCGTCAGGATGACTTTGAAGCTCTACGTGACTCGATCGACAAGCTGGACAAAGCACCTATCTATATCGACGACCAGCCAGGCAACAACATCCTCAAGATGCGCTCTGTCGCTCGCAGACTTAAAAATGAAAAAGGGTTAGGTCTCATTGTGGTCGACTACCTCCAACTCATGGTGCCGGTCCAAACCAAAAACGACAATGTCGTCCAACAAGTGACCGAGATCTCACGCTCACTCAAGCAACTGGCCCGAGAGCTCGACGTGCCTGTCCTAGCTCTCTCCCAGCTCTCCCGTGCTGTCGAACAGCGCGGTGGCAGACCACGCCTCTCTGACCTGCGTGACTCTGGCTCTATCGAGCAGGACGCTGACGTGGTCATGTTTATTCATCGTGAAGACAAATACAAAGACGACTCCGAGCGTACCAACATCGCCGAGATCCTGATCGAAAAACACCGCAACGGCGAGACAGGTAAAGTGGATTTGTACTTCAACGAAAAGAAAGCGACGTTTCAAAGTATCGACAAGTCAGAGTACGGTATGGCCGACAAAGACTTTGCCAATTTTTAAGACATGAACAAAACAGAGCGTCTGATCGAACTATTCAAAGAGTTTCCAGGTATTGGCCCGAGGCAAGCCAAGCGTTTTGCTTATTTTCTCTTTGGCAAAAACGAAAGTTACAAAAGAGAATTGAGTACTATTATTAGTAGCCTCCACCAAGAAGTCTCCGTCTGTACCAAATGCCAACGTTTTTTTCAAAAGAAAAACGGCGAGAATATCTGCAACATCTGTACTGATGAGAAACGTGACAAGAGCCTGCTCATGCTAGTCTGCTACGATATTGATTTTGAAAATATTGAAAAAAGTAAAACATATAGTGGTTATTATTTTATCCTGGGTGGTACCGTACCCGTCTTGGAAAAAGAACCGGAGCGTCGTATTCGCCAAACAGAGCTCTTGGAACAGATAGCTATACGAAAAAAAGAGGGACTGAAAGAAGTGATCATCGCTATGAACTATACTCCCGAGGGCGAACACACTCTGTCCTATTTGACGCTGTTGTTGCAAAAGGAAAAAGAAGCAGGACTCATCCTCTCTTCCCTCGGCCGCGGACTCTCGACAGGTACCGAGCTGGAATACTCTGACGGCGAAACGATCAAAAATGCGCTGAATAATAGAGTGAAGTAGAATATACTTTTGTCACTACGAAATTCCTTGGGTCGCTATCTGGCATTGCTATGCCAGCGCTCACCCTCGCGCCGTCGCGCTGCGAGAGACCCTTCAGAATTTGTAGTGACAAAAGTCTAAGCTTAGGGATAGATCAAAAAACCGCATGACGCGGTTTTTTGATTACTTGATAGAGTTGATAGTGACCTTGAACCATGGTTGGCGGTGGCCGTTTTTCTTGAAATAGCGTGACTTTTGCTTGTACTTGATCACCGTGACGGTCTTGTTGCGACCGATAGCAGACAAAGTACCTGTAACAGTAGCTTTAGCCACAAAAGGAGCACCGACAACAGTAGTTTTACCATCATCAGTCAGAAGGACTTGGTCAAAGGTAATGGCATCCCCTACGGCAAAAGAACCTTTGATTTTCTCAATTTTGACAGTGTCCCCAGCAGAGACAAAGTATTGCTTTCCACCTGTTTGTATGACTGCACTTTGCATAATGGCCTTATTCTATACATTTTTCTAAAAATTGCAAGGGTTTATATAATAACGCAAAATCACCATCTTTCATATATAAAAAAAGAGGCAATGCCTCCTACCGCCCTTCCAACCAAGTAGTAAAATTTTTCAAAGCTTGCTCATGTTGTTCTGGAACAAAGAACAGGAATTCCCCCTTGATCATCTCAGAAGCAGTATGGCGATAAGACGCTCCTTGAAGATACCTAGCTTCTTCATACAAAATACTCTGGTATTGCGCCATAAGTCGATGTATGGGTACCACTAGAAAGCGGATGAGGAAAGGGAGTAGAAATCTAGATATATTGTACTCAACCACTCCATCAGTACCAAATAGTTTATACCTGAAACAAGCTACTAGATCTTGCCTCACACGACCCACCTCCAGAACAGATTGATTGTCGGATTCATCAATACGAAACCACAAAACATTAGTATAATGGTATAATGAAACAAAACCAAAAAACCCTTTACCATCTTGATGGGTAATATGAATAACAACTGGGATGTTCATACTTTTCTCCACCTATACATAACCACAAAACGGTATTTTGCGCAACATGTTTATTCTTCCCGTACGTCACTGTCGAGGAGGCTGGCTTCTAGCACTGGAGATTCGAGGCCGATACGCACCATATCTTTGTCTATCTTACGAAACTCTTTGCTGGAAGCGTTGAAATGGTTGACCGTCGTTTGGAGGGCATTGCCCAGCTTGCCGTGGTATTCCTCGTATTTTTTCAGATGTTTACCCAGCTCGTCTACCCTTTTGATAATATCTTTGGCCTGTTCTTCGATCTGCATAGCCTTGAGACCCTGCAGGACAGTCTGAAGATATGCCAAAAAAGAAGTGGGTGAGACAATGATCACTTTGTAGGTACCAGCCGCTTTTTGAATCAGGTTGTTGTCATCGCCAAAACCGATACTACCCACCAAAAGGTCATAGTAAATGGCTTCGTGTGGAATAAACATAAAGGCAAAATCCATGGTCCCCTCTTCTGGTCGAATATATTTGGAGGTTTCCACAATACGGTTTTTGAGGTCTGTCACAAAACCTTTGGACAAACGCTCTTTTTCAGCAGGGTCTTTACTTTCGACCAAGCGGTTATAGTTTTCTAGGGAGAACTTTGAATCGATCGGTATGATCTTGTCTTTGACAAAAACCACCGCATCGACGATCTCGCCGTTTCCAAATGCGTACTGCATTTTGTAATGCCCTGGCGGGAGGATGTTTTTGAGGAGTGTTTCCAGATAGTACTCACCCAGCACTCCGCGCTGTTTTGGATTTTTCAAAATATCTTGCAAGCTTTGCAACTGATCCGAAAAAGAAATGACTTGCTTGTTGGTCTCTTCTAGCTTGACCAAACTCTTGGTCACTTCACGCACCAAGGTGGCCGACTCACCCAGCTGGTGCCGCAGAGACTCCGAAACAGAGCGAGTAGTTTCAGACATTTTAGAGTCGAGGAGACGATTCATCTCGTTCATCTGGTCGAGGATGAGGCGTAGCCCCGTGTCACTTTCTGGTTTTGACCGACGCACAAGCAACACGATAATCACAACTACCAACAGGCCGATAATGATAAATGATGTATCCATATCTACCAGTATAGCAAATTTTCTGCTATGATAGAGCCATGACACTACAAGAAACCTTAAAAGAGGAATTAAAAACTGCCATGAAAGAGAAAAACGAGACGAAACTGACCGTCGTCCGTGGACTACTTTCGGCTTTTACCAACGAGCTCGTCACTCTCGGTCGTACCCCCCAATCAGAACTGAGTGATGAAGAGGCGCTCAAAGTAGTCAGTCGAGCAGTCAAACAACGCAAAGACTCGATAGACCAATTTACCCGTGGAGGCCGACCAGAACTAGCCGAAGGTGAATCCAAAGAGCTTGCTATCCTTGAAACGTATCTGCCCGCTCAAATGTCTCGAGAGGAAGTGGTAGCTTTTGTCCAAAACAAACTAGCGACCGAAACAGTAGACAAAGCAAAGATCGGCATGTTTGTTGGAGCCATCATGAAAGAACTGAAAGGCAAAGTCAGTGGTGATGTAGTCAAAAGCGTAGTGGAAGAATTGGTAAAGTAAACACGTAGACTAATATATTAAACCGTATCCTACTCCGGGTACGGATTTTTGAGGGCTTCAAAAATCCTGAAGTTGGCTCGCCAGTCGCTCGCCAAACCCCCTACGCAGGACAGTTTTAATGTATTTTATAAAAAAAAACGGGTTAGACCCGTTACGCTGCGTAGCTGTCTCCACTACGTCTTACTTTTTCCAAATATTCTGTGATACTAATAAAAATCGGTGTAAAAGGTATCCCGCCTTCGGGTACACAATATGTATCACCGTAGCGAGCAGTTGACAAACCTTGTTGTTTTAATACTTCAACGAATTGAGCTGGATTACTACAACCCAGCGTACCATGTGGATAAGACATCCAATATAATTCCCCGGGTAAAGAGTCTGGATGAGTAAACATCTCTGGATGCTCTTGTCTAAACTCTTGTTCTGTCATTCTGCATACAAGAATAGCACAATGGTACCCACAAACACTATTTGACATGTTGATATAAAAGCTTGTACAATAATAAGCAGAAAGGAGGGTAACGTGGCCAAAAAACCACCCCCTGGTGTCCAAGCCGCGCGATTGCGTGGTGACTGTGCCGAACTAGCGAAGCTCGGCCAAAAAGGCCGAGAAAAAAAGAAGAAGCAAAAAAAATACCGAGAGTACAAAAAAATGTGGGAGTGGTGGCACACAGTCGCCGTTCCCGGAAACTACCATATCTGCCCAGTCGACTAGTGCCCCCGCACAGTTCGACTGGCTTTTTTTTGTGTAAAATTATGCAAACCCTCCTGGTGGTCCTTGAAGTAGCGTATGCGCTAGAAAACTTTTGACTCCTTTCTATACTTCCTCATAATCTCTTCTTCTATAACAGCTCTGTCCCCGCCATACGTCAGGTATGAAAGCTGTTTCAGAGTATCGACAATGTCCGGTCTGCCTTTTGGTGGTGGCAGTGTTTCGATATTGAACGGTTTTGCCGGACGACCATCGATAAGCATTTTTAGATATGCATGACGATTGTTGATATTCATGATGTCCCGAGCAGTAAAGGTGGGAGCAAATTGTTTTTCTAGATACTCAGCATCCTCTGCCCCCACCCGAAAAGCACAGATGGATCCCACGTTACCAAAGACCGCATCACGAATATTGTCTTGTAGTTGCTTCATAAACTGATGAGCAATGTGTAAAGAGAGTTTATACTTGCGTGCCTCAGAGAGAATAGTGGCGATCGAATTTGTCGTGATGTTTTGAAACTCATCGATGTAGAGATAAAAAGATGGAAAGTCTTTGCCGACCACGTCTGCTCGGGAGAGTGCTGCCATGAGGATCTTGCCGACGAGGATAAGCCCGATCAAATGTGCGTTGATATCACCCAGACGCCCTTTGGCCAGATTGACCAATAGGATCTTTCGATTATCCATGATATCCCGAAAGTTGAAGGATGATTTTTCTTGGGCAATGATCGGACGCATGATCTCGTTTGCCAAAAAGACATCAAACTTTGACGTGATATATGGCACAATGTTTGCCAGAGAGGCTTCACCTCCAGCTTTTTCAGCCACTTCTCGCCAAAACTCCACCACTACAGGGTTTTTACATTTTGACAGTTTCAATTGTCGATATTCTTTACTCGACAAGACACGAGAGACATCGAGCAGAGTCGAGCCAGAGTCTGGATCCTCGATAACGAGCATAGTGGCGTTTCGAAAATACTGCTCAAACATCGGCCCCATACTCTCTGGCACAGCACCGTACAGCTTTTGAAAAATACTAAACAATTCGTTGACCACAAAAGTTTTTTGCTCCGGATAGTTTCGGTCATACTCGAGCATATTGAGGGCCATCGGACGCTCGGTATGACTTGGATCAAAGTAGATAACATCGTTTATTCTTTCTTTAGGCACATTGGCCATGATATCCAAAATATCCATACCGTGCGGATCGATAAAACACACACCATTGCCTGCAAGAATATCTTGGATAACCATGTTTTTGAGCAAAGTTGATTTTCCGGTGCCCGTCTGACCGACCGTATAAAAATGTCTGAGACGATCTTCATCTTTAATAAATACTTTCGTCTCGCTATGACGGTATTTTGACAGACCCAAGAGAGTACCGATGGTCCCGACTTC
>JACCDR010690273.1_pt1 | contig 26619 bp, 53 predicted proteins | sample 7446431 | NCBI WGS metagenome assembly JACCDR01 (sample SAMN15323443, study PRJNA562643) | freshwater metagenome | isolation source: river surface water | place: USA:Blue River Watershed | collected 2017-08-17 | reverse complement strand
GTCTGCAAGCCCTTAAGGTTTGGATTGTCTGAAAGTAGAGTTTCTCGGTATTTCGGTACACCATTAGCTCCCTTACCCCAATCTGCTTCATCATAGAGTAGGTCAAGATACACATCTACGGACTGACTAACAGTGTCCCAGATGATAGTATCAAATCCTTTTAGGTTTATATATTGGAGTTGACTTAGCCCCTCGAAAGGTACAATCTTAAGTTTAGAGTATAAATCCCTGTGGCGATCGTTCAGCAACACTTTCCAACTATCATCAGAACTAAGCATTAAGCCTCGTTCTTTTACCATAGCTGCTGCTGTGCACGTTTTACGGCTACCGTAGTCTCCATATAGTACAGTAACAAAATTAGGATCTACAGTAGCATCTCTGTTAGCTTGTTCAATTAATTCAGCTTCAGTTAGTTTAGTTTTCGTTGGCGTAGCCATAACCGCTCTTTGTAAATTGATATTTAATGGTATGTGATGCATCTTTACCTTCTGCCTCAAGAGTGCAAACAAACTCAAAAGCGCAGAAGCCACAGGCTGTGTTGTTCAAAGTGCGAGCACCATTATTTACAGGTGTAGGTTTCAAATTCCTCCTATATACAACAACATCCCTTACACCATCTAGAAAATCAGCAGTGATACTCTTTTTTTGAGTTGCAGACATAATATACGGATGAGCTACAATCTTGCCAGTTTTAACATTAAAGAAACGAAAGACAGTACGAGATACCTCGTAACCGAGAGTCTCAAGAAAGATTTGGTAGAGACGCAGTTGCATCGCACGATTTAGTCTTTTTTGAGACCAGATCCTTTCAGTAAATTTGTAATCTTCAATATCCAACCAACCCCCTTTGCGTTCCAATACGAGATCAGGAGTAAATCCAATTTTAACATCAGCAAAGAAAGGATCATCTGTTAAGCTACTTGCGGGAATAATGAATGCCGACTCAACATATACAACACTAGAAGTAAAATCAGTCTCATTAATATAGTTCTCAACTAAGGTCCATGCTTTAAGCGCATTAAAGTCAGGATCAAAACTCTTTTTCATTTGTTCAACAACATAGCTACGAATAATTACTAGCGCTTCTTCTTTAGTTTTACCATCAGCAAGAAGCTTATAGAACATCTCCAGTAGGTTATGTCCCTTAATGCCTAAGGAGATAGCACCACTTTCTTCAATTGGTTTAAGACCCATACCAAAACGATAATTATACTGACGTTTACAGGTCTGGAACTTAGCTATCTCAGAAAAACTAACAATCATTGTCATTTTAATCAGCCGCTTCTGTATTAAAGATTTTCTTCATGCGCCATTCAGCTTCCGATGCTGCAATTTCTAAGTCTGAAGCAGTCTCTGGATTGTGGGGGAGTTGTTCGTATTCTTCCTCATCATACAGAGGATTATTAACAGCATGCCATCGGTTATGACAAGTGTGACAAATTCGATGGACGTTAGTAGGCTCATTTCTTAGCGTGTTCTTAATAGGACCGTGATGCCTACTTTGTTGCTTACCGTCTTTGCATCCTACAATAGGATGCCCACCGCCTACGTTCTTCTTACCTTGCCATTCACACGGCTTATCTCTAAACAAGGGATACAAATGTGCAGCCCTTTTACGCCCTGTAGAATGTGGATCTGTCACATCTTCTGGATTCTTAATTGGAGCACCAGGACCGAAAGACGTAACTAAAGTTTTCTTTACTTTTTCATAATCAGGATGACATTTCCCCTTCCTGCATCTTCGACATTCCCCGTGAAAACCTCTGCCACAGGAAAGACATCCCATAAGCTATCCTAACAAGATGGAGGTGCGCCTAATTGAGCAAACATCCAAGCCATTACAGTACCTCACTCTGAAAACGTAAAGCATGCTCTACAGCCTTTTTGAAGGCAGTTCGCTCATTACTGTAGCTCAGCCGAAGTGCTGTACGAGTGAGCACTTTACCATTGACTTGATCTATTTTAGGATAAACCATAACAGTTCTGGTTTCTTTGTACCATGTATAATTAAAGTATTCTGTAGACATTATGTATCGAGGAGTAGACTTTACAGGAATAAAAACAATATCCACTAACCCCACGCCTTAAAATCGTAGTCTTTAAAATCTGGAAGCAATTCATCTAGATTTTCCCAGTAATCAACCCAGTCCGTCAGACATAGATGGAAGAGATATCCACCATGATAGAATATATTGTTGCTTAATTTCCATTTGCCACAAGCATCGCACTGTCCATAGGCGCGTTTGCTATATCTTTTAAACGGTCTGGGTGGTTTCATGTTGTTCCTTATTACAGATACAATACTTGCACAAACACTTAGGCTTGTTCTTTTTCTTTTTGCCCATAAGAAGACAATCAGTACATAAACAAATGCAAGTACCTGTGGCGCAACATTTCAATATATGATATTCAAAGTATAGCCACTTTTTATCGCTTAAAAATATACTCTTCTGCCATTTACGCAGCATAACTTCTCTCTAAGGAATAAGTACTTGCACCTTAAAACTAGTAAACCTGTTGTACCAATTTGCAAAGGTGTAAGCGTAAGCATCCTGAATGCTATTCAGATTAGGTGAGAGACGAAGAGCATCACCCTGCTTAACCCAATACTGTGCCCAACCACCATCAGAGTTACAGTTAACCCAATCATAGAAAGTAACTTTAGTACCATTAGTGCTCTGCGGATAGCCGTTAATTACAACACTAGAAATTGCATTGTTCATGCTGCCGCCGGTAGGCCATGTGTGATCCGACAGATTACGACATGCAACATTGTCAGCATAGTCGAAACTAAAATACGTCCAGGCACCGCCCTGATTATAGTCAATCCAATCGAAAACACAGATTTGGCCAAGCTGACCTTGAATATCATTACGACATCCAAAGATATTAGATGCATGTGCGGGCTGCACCGCAATAAATACGGACGCTACCACAGTAGCAAGCACAGCACCAAGTTTCATACGCCTAGAGAACATTTTTACTCCTCATTCTTAGCAGGGTAGTTAAGAGCGTCATCCCATACTTTAATAGCATGGCGTAATACATGGGTTAGTGCCTCCATATGATTAGAAAATTCGCCCACCTCCTTTCTAGTCATCTTTTGAATCAGAGTGTAGAACTTCTTCATATCGCCTTTGATGTAGGCATTAGTTACCTCACCAAAGTCAGGCATTGTTCTCTTTAAGTAGCTCTCTGTAATTCATGATCATCCTCCATTAAGATACCTATCCAGACGCTTTTCTAAATTCAGTTCGGCATTAACGACTTGACTACCGGTTAGCCAAATTACTGCTGGATACCTTTCAGTTTTAGGGAAGATGTAATGAACATCCATTTCATTAAACTTAAAGTCTTCTTCTATTTCAGCTACAAGAATAGTGTCTTCATCTAGATCTTTGGTTTTCTCCCTAAATTCTTTTAGAGTCATAATAAACGGAAACTTGACTTCAGCCATGATCATCCCTCCCCGCGACGGATGATTTTAGACACAGAATAGCCCGGGGAAGGCCCCCGAAGGGACCTCCCACCCTATACCTATAGCTTACTCGTCGTTGTCGTCACTTGCAAGATAATTGGCCAGATCATCGGCGCTGGCGTTTTCGTTCCAGGTTGAAGCATCCTTCTCGAAATCCTCGTTGACCGTCTCCTCTGCTTCTTCCATGGTGAAATCATGGCGCGAAACGAGAAGTCCCGTAACCTCTGACTTAAGAGCTGACGCGTCAAACACTGACTTTTCTCCTCTAGCTTCGTTAAACTCTGCTATAAGCCGATTAAAAATTAACGGCTCCTCTAACCCAACATCAAACCATGATTCTGAGATACTAGTCATCACGAACTCAAATGTGCGTAGAAGTAACCCATCCAGAAAAATGCACTTTCTTTTTCACGTGCAGAGAGCCATTCGGCTTCTCTAATAATATCCGCAGCTTGAGTCATTCTAATTCGACTATTACCATTGTACCTGTGGCGGATTATTTCATTATCCTCACCTGGATGCTCGATAATAACAACGTCAGTATCTAGGGTAATCATCTGAAATTTAGGAGCCGCTGTCCCATTATTCAGCCAGGCCATTACTTATTCTCCACTACCGCGCGTTGAACAACAACATGAAGAATTTCATTTTTACCCAGAATTTTCAATTCATCCATAGTTTCCTTAATAATAGCTCTACGATGATAGTCAGCAGTACTGCGTACATATGGACCATAAAGATTAGTGACAATACGACCATTAGGATTACGATAGAAAGTAGAGACATAGTATTCTTTAGGTGTACTGATAGGGCGTCCCACTATTTCTCCAATGTTTTTTGTAGGTGTTCAACAAGATTAGCCTGTGAAGTTGCTTCATCCCTGAAAGTAGTTACAACACTTCGCTTTCCATTAATAAGTTCTGCCATATACTCGTCAATGGTATTATCTACTTGAGGCACATGGACTGTAGCTTGATCAGTTGAATTGATTCTATCGATTCGACCAATAGCCTGATCCTCGTTACCGGGATTCCAGAAACGATCGTATAGTACCATTTGCCTAGCAGCATTTAGATTAGCGCTTTCACCCACTGTCTGATAAGTAGCAAGCAATACCTGAAAACGTGGCTTAGCAGGAGCAGTCTTCAAATCGAAATCATTGAAAATTTCTTCAGTATTATTTCTTCCTTTCTCATCTCCAGTAATAACCGCCACAGAGAGACCTCTCTCCGTGAGACGCTTCTTAATCTCATAGATAGCACCCTTGAATCGGGAGAACATAATAACACGTTCACCCTCTTCAACAAGTTCACAAATAAGGTCTTCGGCCCAATCCATCTTAACTGACTGGGCAATCTCATAACGAACAACTTCTAGAATATTACCTTCTTCATCTTTTATTTTAAACTCAATACCATATGGCCAACTAACAATTTGAGCCTGTCGAGTCATAACGGCGAGCTGACTGATAATAGGAACAACTTTTCCGTTGCCCAACACAGCCAAACTTCGCTCTGTAATATCCCGGTATGCTTTCTTCTGTTCTGGATGTGATTCAAGATCGAGCTTGTATTCAATAATCTTAGGCGGAGGGACCAATCGTCCAACATCTTCAGGACTACGTGAGATATAGAAATGACTAATCTTGGCAACTAGACTTTTAATACCAGAGGGCGTAAACGTCCATTTGTTCTGTGAAATCTGCGTACAGTAATCCACAAGAAACTTGCGCTCTGTTTGAAACATATCCGGATATAGAGAATGCAACAAAGAGAACATCTCTTGTGGACGATTCTTAATGGGAGTACCAGTTAGCTGCAAGACCTTTGGAATCTTATCAGCAAGCTTAAAGAAACCTCGTGCAGTGCCTGTGGCGGAATTCTTAATATGGTGAGCTTCATCTAGAATGATAGAATCATATGGAATCTTAAGAATATCTTCAGTAGTTTTGTCAATATTAGTACGCCAGGATTCAATGTTAGTAACTACAATGAATTCTTTTTGATCCTTTAAAAGCATAGCTGCAATATTACGCTCCTCAGCAGTAACGCTAATCATAGGATATACAAAGAGACCAGGTTCACGAATAAAGATTTCTTTAATAAAATCTGATGCAACTTCTCGTCGTAGACAAACTAGCGTGCGCTTAGCATTATGAGTCCTACGCCACACAAGGGAGCTAAGTGTTTTACCCATACCTCGCTTATCGGCATTAATAGCTCTATCAGGAAGACTCAAAGCTCCATCAATTTGCCATTGGAAAGCATCATTCTTCCAAGGTGCATTAGCAATAATATCTTCTGCTTCTTTTCGCTTTTCTTCGATACTCCGTCGAATCGAGATAGCTTCTTTTTCGAGAGCTACTTTACGTTCAACAGACTCTTTGTTTCGCTGTGCTGCCTTCTTATTACTTATGATGGCTTGCCGAGCTTCACGCAGTCGCGCGAGATCTACTCGAATTTCAGCAATCTTCGTATTTAGTTCTATTTCTTGTAGCTCATTGGCAACAGCTAATTCATCAAGTTCTTTTAGAAACTTATCTAGACCAATCAGTTCTTCTTCACCTTCTAGCATTTCAATCCTTATTTATACGAGTAATATGGAGTTTAGTACAAAAACCACAGTAGTAGCTACGCCACTTTTCTTCACTAAATCCCTGAGATCTAATTTCATATTTAGAATCAAAAGGTACTTTAGCCTTCCAATCTAGACCACCGTTTAAGGTATAAAAGTGGCCTCCATAGGTCTTAAGCTTCATAATCGACAATCCTCATGAATCAAGCCGTCTTTAGTCCATACCTTATCTTGCCCTATAAATATACCTTTACGGCAGTAGGTACAAGAAGTAAGATACTTACTCGATACAGGTCGTTTAAAATCTCCAAAGTTCTTCAGCCGTTCCAACTCACTTACCATACTGACCCCCTACTAGTTACTAAATTGTGCGGATGACGGGATTCGAACCCGCATGTCTTTCGACGGTTGATTTTAAATCAACTGTGTCTGCCATTCCACCACATCCGCTTTAAGGCGATAGTAGAGATGCCTTCACCATGTAGGACCAATCAGCCCGTCCTAATCTCTACTATTCTTCTGTGGCTGTCCACGCCTCTTTAGATTTCGAGCGATCCGCCCCTTTCGGTAACGACGCCTGTTCTCATCTAAAACTTATTATTCATACCAGGAATCTGTAATTCTTAGATTTTCCTCCCTCAGCCGTCTATCTGCTTTCTCAACTGCGGTAGTGATATCTCGGTAATCTTTACCCTGTTGCTTAGAATAACGACCTGCTATAACTCCTGTATTATTCCTCTTATTCTTTCTACTTTTCTTGGGGCGTTGTCTGGGCATTACTCCTCCGGATGGCTATAGGCATAGATAGGAGTCTCTCCGGGCGAGAGAATATAAATCTCGAAATAGATAAAAGCCTTAGTAGCATTAAGAATCAGTTCATACAGATGACCCGCATTCATTGCGTTATCTGTATTATTAACTCTTAGCCTAACCCAGTACTCTTCTCCAGTTTTAAGATAGTACCATTTGTGTTCAGTACTTGAAGCAAACAAGGCAATAGTGCCCACATGAAAAGTATCCTCAGGAGTCGAGTTAATAAGCGCCAACTCCGCTTGGTACTCCTCAATAAGGCCCTGGATTTCCTCTTTCCTTCCCATCACGTTGTCCTTCCTGTGGCGTTTCAGGATGCTTATCCATTTGGATAAGACAGCAAGCATTTGTATTACCAATATGCAATTGACCAGTAAATCTCAAATTAATTTCAAGTCTTGAAGCAGAAACGGAGTCAACTCTCATACAGTATGAACCTACAGGCAAATCATCAGAGATATCTTCAGGGTTTACGATTGTATACTTCATTTAACTTCCCAATCAAATACAGTGAAATAGGCTTTCTTCCGGCCAATTTTTGACCAATATAAACTCTTGATAATTACACGTTGCCAGAATAATGATTTAGGTTGAGGAATAGGTTTACGCCACAGTACAGACAACATCTTTCTCATAGGGTTCAATCCCAAAGTTTTCTTTGAAGAAAGAAAGTACTTCAACGATTGACCATTCAGGATCATAATGGCCACAATGTGCACACTGGAAAATCTGACCGTTAGAAAGTGGGTACGTATGTTCTCCAAAGTCGATAAACAGTCTACGTTCTGTCCAACTGTCGAGAGGCTTTACAGGTTTAGCTTGCATTACCCATTTAGCAAATCTCTTCTGTGATATGCTAGGGTTTGCCTCAAATTTCACATTACCCTCCAACTGTTTAATTATCAACGCTCCCTGAGGAGGAATCGAACCTCCTGTAACAAGCCCGGAATTCCCCTTAATAATCTGTGCCCTACCACAAATTATTAAGAGTGGGTATAGTAACGCCAATTACTATACCGTAAAAACCTGTCCATTGACCAACCAGGGATAACCGCTCTATAAAGCTTTTTTGTAATTATCTGTCGCCCATAATATTACTTCTGTGTTTAGGCATAGCTCGTCCAACCCCTATAGTATACCACACCCAAAAAACTACGTCAAACCGGCCCTTCCCTAACTTATTACACCTTAACGATCGTTCAAACTTAGATCCTCACTTACTAATTATATGGTTGCTGATAGTAGTCAGCAACTACACACAGTGACCTAAGAAAAACCTTGAAAATCTTGCCCACACCCTGGCACACAGGGAGCTGATGAGCTACACTGGATTCAGACAGGCGGAACACTGCCTAGAGTCGACTGTAATTTTATAACTCAAAATTATTTAGTTGGTTCTAGGTGGCGTTTCGGAACCTGTCATTATTAATTCCTTATTAGGAGGAAACGAAAATGACTGCTCCGACTGCTGCTAAGAAAACTGCTGCTGCTAAGTCTGCTGAGACTAAGGCAGTAGAAAATGAAGGTGTGGACCCCCGTATTCCGGAGTCTCTTGCAAGTCAGACCGTGCTCTCTGGATTTATGGAGCGTTACCTCAGTGTTTTTGACGAGGTTACGGAGTACAACAAGATTGTACTTGCGGAGAAGAATTCGGAATGGAACGCTTCTAAGGTTCTTGCGGAAGCACGTAAGATGGCTTCTCCGGAAGACCCTAAGGACATTAACCCTGAGGTTAAGAAGGCTCTTGAAGAGTTTGAGCGAGTTACTGCTGAGCAGGCGAAAGCTCGCAATGCTGTTCTTGAAATGACTTCCAAGGTTCTGGGAATTAGTCTTTCGGCTGTTGCTAATCGTGATCCTGCTGCGGAGGCGCCTCTTAAGGAAAAGCGTAAGATTGCCGTTACGATCGGTACTAACCTCAGTGCAATTGCTGAGATTACTACTGATGAAACTGCCAAGGATGCTGTTAAGGCGTTCTTGACGGAATTCGAACTTCCCTCTGTTGGTCGTGATCAGACTCGTTCCTTTACTGACGGTGGCACGGGTACTCCTAAGCATCGTGTTACTGTTGAAGTTAAAAAGGGTGACAAGGTACTTGCCGAAGGTGGTAGTTTCAGCACTACGGCCATTCTGCTTACCAAGCCTGAGTTTGGTTATGAGCGTGGTAAGGCTTTGAAGTCTGATGATCTGCGTAACGCGTGGGAGAAGTCGGGTAACACTACGGGTAATGTTGTAGTTGACCCTGTTGAATTCGAAGATAACGGCCTCAGCTACACGATCCGCAGTAAGAAGTAAAAGAAAACCCCCGGTCATTATTGACCGGGGGTTTTTTGTGCCCAAATCAGTTTATGAAACTGACGCAGTCTGCCAGATCTGATGAAACTGATCGTCTAACGATCTAAAATCGGTATCTTCGGGGGCCCTATTCCGGGCAATTACCAATGCAGCCTGTACGATACCCATCTCTTCAGGAGAAAGTGTCAAGTCGTAACTCTTTTTCTCAACGTTCCAAATAGCTTGCATGTTATTTTCTCTTCTTTCTGATATCTGTAGCCGTAATTGACTTAACGACCTCAACGCGAACTATTCCATGCGCTGTCCTCTGTGTCTCAGTATTAGTCTTCACTGAACAAAAGCTAGCATAGACGAAAAGCGGAAAATCAATAGAAGTATCCTTAAATTCTGGATGCTTTACTGCCATGACAGATTCCTTTCTAAACTAATAGGGTCAAAGGGCGTGCAATTCCAGTCGAATTGCACGCCCGAGTCTCCATTAAGTTAGTGCGTAACTATTTCTTATCGAACTTGTCTTTGTCCATATAAACAATAGGACAAGGACATTCTCCACAGCCGTTCTTGGAATGCCATCTGCGCAAGTGGCCACAAGAAGCACACTTAGCCTGATCAGCCATTAGTAATCTCTTTTCTTGTCACATCTACGACAACGATACCAACGCGCATAGAAAAACTCCTCAAACTGCCATTTGTGAAAACCGAGAGAACACAAGATATGCGCCATTTTCCTTCTCCACATACTGTGAATTGAGTTTCCTGGTCTCGATACAATAAATTGCACGAGAAAGCCAGTGGCAGCATTCTGTGAAATTCATTGCATTTACCATTGCAACGGTATCAATAAGTGGGCAGTAGGGGAGTTTGTCATTGTGCATTATTCACCTCTCAAATTGATAATCTCAGTGAGCACACACCCTGTGGCGGATATGTACTCAAGCGAACATCAATCAGTTATCTTTCTGACTTAAAGCATCACACTGCTGGCAACTAACCGTATCATTTACACCAGCCAGCATAATACCTGGTGTATGTATTGACAATCCACAGAATGTAACCAGTGAATTATAGACGAGGTGAACTTTTTTCTCTTCGAGAAGACCTTCTCTCTTTGCAACGTTGAGGGCAACTGTTTTAACTGTTGCCATCTGTTCAATTGAATGTGAACGTAGATAGGTACCTTCAAAGATGGATTGAATCAAATCCCGTAGTTGTTTCTCAGTAATTGTCATTTCAAGTTACCTTCTTTCTTCTGAAAGTAATAGCGGTCAGTCTGCGTAATTGTACAATTGCAAGACTCCTCTTTACATTTAGGCATTGAATGAGAAGGCCGTGAGTGAGTGCAGTACACGCAGAATTTCTCTTCTGTGGTGGGGAGATTAGGAATCTGAATAACCTCAGTAATGGCAAAAAAGTCCTCATCCATTGCCCGAAAGGTATTCAGCCCTTTCTCCGTAAAGAAGTGAAAGCAATTCAGAGCGATATATCCGCCATCACATGTCGGCAAGAAGTCATTAACAATAACTCCTGAAATATCCCCTGTCACCTCCATAACCTCAAATACGTAATATCCACCCGGAATTACTTTAGAAATATTACGCCAAACTGTCTGTTTTCCCTTTTCTTGTTCAGTTTCCATTTCCTCCTCCATCACCGCACGATTTGCATTTTCCTCTGCATAATCGCGCTCATCATTACTATTCATTGTCTCAATCCTCTCAGAATTCATCTTCGATAATGTCAGCGATTTGTGAGAATGTAAGACCAGAATCATTCAGAAGTGAAAGACTGTAGTTAGCTTTATGTGAATAGGGATTCCTATTTTCCAGCCCAGCCCAGTACTGTACTTCCTCAGGAGGAAAACTACTGTCACCTTTAGCACCAAAAAGGTAATCACCATTTTCATCATCTATCACTGGCTCAGGAATTACATTGTTCTTTACTGCAATGTCACAAAGAACACCCAGGCAGCACTCACCAGTGTCGTCTTTCAGAGCTCCCGTAGTTTGTTTCCTTTCAGGGTCCATAAGTGCAGCCACCCATTGAGCCTTAACATCTGCATTCATTGTCTCAATCCTCTCTAATTGATAGCGCCACAGGAAGTGCAAGCCCTTAAAGATTGCACTTCCGAGTCGGCATCAATTAATAGCCGCACCAGGGAACAAGTTGCCACAATTCCCGGGGGTCGTTATTCTCCCACCGATACCAGTAACCGTCCTCTCTTTTAGCGTATTTGTATTTTGTCCCATTAGCGTAGATGAAGATGACGAACACTCAATCTCCTTTACACTTTGAGCAAAGCATAATCATTATAGGTCATGGGAATATCGTAATCCGGCCATTGAACAGTCACTCTGTGGAAAGTGACCTTCTCACCTGTCCAGAGTTTGATGGTTTCTTGTTTAGTCTGTGTTACATATCCAATGTTAGTATCAACATTTCCTGTAGTGTGTGTTTTCATGTAAACCGCATCGCCGAATTTCAGCATGACAATCCTTTCTAGAAACCGAAGTGAGGGACTTCCTCGAAAATGGTCCAATCAATAGCATCTTCCCAGAATGCCATCCAGCGATACATCTTACCGTCGGCACCATAACCGTAATAGAAACTCAAACCATGTGCCGGATATCCTTGCTCAACAATGTACACTTCAGCCTCCCAATACAAAAGCATATAGAAGAATGAGGAAAAGATAGGACGGCCCCAAATATCGAAAAACACCGTCAAAGAGAGTCACTAGATATACTACCTATCCTTTCGCTTAGGCATTCCTACGTGAGTAACCTCATCCCAGTGATAATCACTGCGCAATTTCTCAATTGCATCTTGAAACTGTGATGCAATTGCCCAACCATCGTTAGTCAATCCTTCCTCGTCTACTTCCAATTCAATCTCAATGGGGATTATGTATATCTTCTTCACAGTACTCCCCTCTAATTGATAATATCAGTGAGAACACCAGTTACTGATGCTCTCAAGCTACCATCAATCGAATTTGATTGCTGATTGCTCTCTCCAGAAAGCTTCTTCCTTACGCATAACGGCATTCCCTGTATCAAATGCCCTATTCCGGCCGAATGCACGCCCCTCCTTGAATACTTTCACATGCCCTTGGAAGATTTGATATACAATCCAAGTAGTGAAAGGAAAGTCAGGACGAACTGACAATTCGAACCGGGGAAGTTTGTACATTACGCACATCCTTTACTCGCTAGTCGATAACTTCACTGAATGCACATCCATATTGGCATGTACACTCAAGCAATCATCGATTAGTAATTGATTCCCCGACGATTACGCCGACTAATCCGATTCATTTCCCGGATAGCAGCGATATGACGGTTGTTAGAATCAATCTCCTTAACCGCAATGTCGTGCATGTTGTCGTTATCCCGTCCCAATTCCTTAACGGAATCTTTGTGAACGAGATAAGTAACCACAGTGAGCATCGCGGTAACGACTACCAATGAAATGGTAATCAGCAACTCACCATAGTGAGCAACTTTACCAACAACTCCCGTGCTTTCCTCGGCAACAACCACTGCCAGGTAGTCAAATCGCATTACGCACATCCCTTCTTGACTGATAATGTCAGTGAAAGCACCAATTACTGATGCCCTCAAGTCACTATCAGAGTAAAAGGTTGTAAAAGATAACAACCAACCCGATGAGTACGATAAGGAATGCGAAGAAGAGAATCAGAAATTCCATTCCAGCTCACCCCCGGATGCAATCAGCGCCGCAATAACGTACATGCAGAAACCGAAACCAAAGAGAATAGCGATTCGGAGGATAACCACAGCGATCTCTTTCATTGTCTTACCTCTCAGCTGAAGAATCAGAGTGGCTTAACCTTAACGCTGACAATCTCGGTATTGCTGAAGTGAGTACGGGCGATATATTGGGCAGTTCGAATAGCGTTACCGTAGTAATTGCTGGCAACACCGAAAGAACTGCCATCGGAAAGAGTGAATACATAATCACGCATCAGAAAGTACCCACCATTTCGTCAATCTCGTCGATCGAGTCGGGAATTTCGTAGAAAGAAACAGGAATGTTCTCCCAGTTACGGTTTGCATCCAATTCCTTCGCGAAACGGATAGCCCTAGTGTGGCGATTGGTGAAGACTTTCTCGTTGTTTTCCTGGGTGTTTTCGATCTCGTATTCTTTGTTGTTCAGTTCGAATTTGATCGTCTGAATGAGCATCGTACACACTCCCTTGCAATTGATAATGTCACTGAAACTACCTACGGGAGGTAGCCTCAAGCCAACATCAATCAGATGTTACTGAAAGAAACCTTGTAATCCTCACCAGGGTCGACTTCACACAGCATGTAGTGCAGTGCTTCACTGTCTTTCACGTTCTTACCGTCGTAGTAAAAAACAGATTTGCTGTGTTCATCCTGAATAGTGAGTTGACGGTTACCGCTGATCGGCTCGTTACCAAAGTAATCCTGCATGATTCTCTCCTATGTCGAATTGATAATCTCACTAGCTATTACGGACATACTCCGCCCGCAATAGCTAATGTTGCCATCAATTCTCAGAGTATTAATCCCTCTGTTTAATCATTATGCATCCATCAAATGAGCGAATCATTGTGTAGGAATGCGCGAAACACTAAGTTTCTTTTGATTGAGAACTGATATTTGGTAAGTAGTAGAATCCTGAGAGCACTAGTCGCTCCGAGTTGCCATATCCAAGACTTAGTCCGCAGATGCTTGGGTGACTGATTCGTTCCTCTGTAGTTGTGCAAGTAGTTTAGCAGTTTTCAAAGGTTTTTAGGGGCTGTTTTCAGTATCTGAAACACGGGAACAAAAAGTTTTGTCCTGTATGTCCGATTTATTCCACGCGACGCTATGCGCTAGTATTTACTTAATGTCTGGTTTGTCCTAACTTATCGTACTAAGATTCCTTTTGGTAGTTACTAAGTACATCAACTGCCTCATCTGATAATGAATCAGCATTATTAGTCATCAAAGGAACTACCTCTCTTGAAACGATTTCTTCAATATAGGATTTGTCTGCTGAGAGCGATATCGCCACAGAGTCCATATTCATGACTAACTCTCGGTATTTTTCGGGTACATTATCAATGTGCATCTTAATTGCTTTGGCATTCATATCTGCTTTTCTCTGAATCTCTAACAAACGAGGATCAATAACTTTAGAAGTATTCGCCACAGAGGTCTTAGAAGCCTTTGGTGGTTTCATTGATGCAATTAGATGAGTTGTTGCATTTAGCTGAGATTTGAGCATTTCAAAGGTCGCGGTAATTCCAGTTATCTGGCTTTCAAGCACAATAGCTGCATTATCAGAAACAGTTTCTTGTTCGGCTTCAGCCACATTCTCTGGCAAATCCCATTTACGATTGCTGTTTTTCCTAAAGAAAGTCTGCTGTTTATCCAAGTATTTCTGTAATGTACTAAGAGGGATGTCCATCTCTTTCTGAAGTTGGTTAACTCCCATAGCGCCATTCTCAGTAATTAGCTCCAAAAGCCTTTCGTGCCAGCCATTACTCATGCTTCAAACCTCCATTTACCTAATTCACAATCCTCACTAATCTCCCAAATCTCGGGCGATTTGTGACGGTTGTCCTATTTTAGCCCTAGTCACGGAGCAAGCTTGCCATTCACAGCCATTCACAGGAACGTGCCCACTATACACGGGAATAGTGCATGCACAATCGTGAACATTCATGCACTACGCTCGTGAATCTCAAGCATTTGAACTTCGTTCTGTATGCTTTCGATTCACTCACTATGAAACAGGAACGCGCGAGGATTCGTGCATTTACGGGCTGGCGCCCTATGCACTCATTCTCGTGCTCTCTTAGCATTTGTGTTTATGTATTGCGTATTTACTTATTTGAACCGTGTTTTATAGGTTAGTACATTTATATATTATATTAACCTAAAGCGTCCCAACCCATATTAGTATTTCCACTTCTTACCTATCCTATCCCTCAATTAACACCATTTACCGCTATGTCCGATTCTCATTAACTTAGCAATCCATATGCAAATAGCGCGCTATTCATACACATTTAAACATACGAATACCAATAGCAATTCAAATGCAATTTAGAATGGGAGCTAAATGCAATTAACCCTAAGTTACTTCAATCTTCAATTAACTCTGCGTTACTTTAAACTTCAAATAACAGAGAGTAATAATGTAACGTTTCAATATGTTGTCCAAAAGATCCAGCCGATTTTATGAGGGGTACCTTTAATAACCCATATACAAATACAGTCCCTAATCCCCAAAAATTCCCAACCCCCTAATCTCAAGAATTTCCTCAACTTCAAATAAACTTCAAATAAACTTCAAAGAATTCAGTATCAAAAGATTAACGGATTAAAACACCAAATAAAACACTAAATAAAACACCAGGAGCAGCTCCGCTGCCTGTGGCGGAAGATCTTGAATTTAAATTAGACTAAGCAGAATCGGACATAAGGTTAAGTCTAGTGATTCTCAGTCCATAGCACTATGCCGACAGCCTCGATAACCCTCTGAGAGCGTTTCTAAGCCTCTGAAACAGGGGGACCCTGACAAGGAGACCTAGAAGCCCTGAAAGGGCCTGAGATTTGATGCTGGGACCCTCAAACGAGGTGCTGGGATCAGATTCGACCCTCCCCGATACAGTTGATCATGGAATCAGGGATATACGAGAGACTTACGTCACAACTCTTGACAGGGCAGGGGGAAGTGTGCCAAGGTTCACATAGCCACAAGTCTACCCTCTTACCCGAGATAATTACGGGAACACGCACTTATATGCTAAGTAAGGATTCATATGGCAACTAGAGAAGACCTAATTCACAGATTTAGTTTTCACCCTGCTAATACTGAAGAAAAGAGAAACGAACACTCTTCGGTTAGAATGCTTTGTTTAGAGCTCGCACTTACTATCAATGAGAGGGTTCCCGAAGGACGAGAGAAGGCTCTAGCTTTTACTAAATTAGAAGAAGTTATGATGTGGAGCAATGCAGGAATTGCTCGTGTTAAAGAATAGGACAGTTTAATGTCTGAATGGTTTAAATTAAATACTCTGATAAGTAAATTAAATACTCTGACAAATACTGACTGGACTAAGCCACGTAATTGTGCGACTAACGTAACTTGTCCTGAAGTTAAGTTTGAAGAAGACCACGTACTTGTTAGGAACAACATTAATCCTAATGTTGTCGTTCGTTTCAGTCAAGAAGAATGGAAAGACCTTGTCGATGCCATCGTTCATGGAGAATACGATCAGCACCGAATGGAAGAAGTCTAGTTTTTGTTCGGGAGCTACGTGTGTGGAAATAAAGATGGAAGAATGGAAGCGTTCTAAGAGTTGTGCAGATACTGCATGTGTTGAATTCCACTATATTCAGGGAGGAGTTGCAGTTAGAGATTCTAAAGATCCTGAGGGACCTGTACTTACTTTTACTAAAGATGAATGGCGAGCCTTTATTGAAGGAGCCGTTGCAGGAGAGTTTGACGTATAGGAGAGACTTATGGGTAAATACGTAGATAGGAAACAATATTGGGCTATTAGGAACGAGATCACCAGAGAAGAACGAAAGCTTGTAGACTTTTACGAATTACAGTGGCATATGGGTAAGAGAATTCCCACAGTTACTGAGACAGCTAAATACTTAGAAGCTAAAGTTACTGAAGTTAACTACTGGTTGACTAGGAAATGCGTTCAAACTGCTTTAAAAACAAGAGGTATCCCTTGGCAACAGACTGCAAGGGATAGTCTTTCAGAACAGCAAATTGCGGCTGCTGTCACAGTAATGAACTTTATCGATCAGCGTTCTATAGAAGATAAGCTAGATCAATTAGGGATTCAACCTGCTACTTACTACGCATGGCAGCAGAATCCTCAGTTTAAGAGTTTCCTGGCTGAATTGGCAAACAATAACCTAGGAAATATCAGACCTACGGCAATTACCGAATTAGGTAAGAAGGTTGCCGAAGGTAATATGCAGGCTATTAAATACTATTTGGATGCTTCTGGTGATTTAGTTAACAATGATGCACCTGCTTCTGAGATCCTTCTAAGGATGGTAATCGAGATTATTCAGAAGCACGTTAAAGATCCTCGCATTATTACAGCAATTGCTCAAGATATCAGTTTAGCGGCTGCTAATAAGACATTAAGTGATGTAGCACCTCCACCAAGGCAGGTTACCTCATACGTCGAAGAAGACGAAGATTTGGAAACTGCCAAGAAGACTTTAGGAATCAACTAGTGAATTACAGTTACTCAGTCGATTACCACCTACATACGGATAATACGTTTTGTGTCTTCTCAGGTTTCTACGATCCCTATCAGTATTCCGTACTTACAATTTGGGATTACACACCTTGGCCCAGAAAGGATGGAAACTTATTATGGTAGATCAAGGTCAAGAGCCGCCACAGGTCAAGAGCAAAGATCAAGGTCAAGAGCCAGAGCAAAATCTTCCTAAACCTGTTCCGCTTAAATCTCCGGAAAGTTTTCACGGAATAGGGGAGTACGAGGAGGAGTTATACTATGGTTGTTGCGTTTACCACGAACATCGGGCTAGCTAAACCTTCGGAAAGTGAATTAGCTTCGAACTGGGCCAGGAATACTGAGCTCTATAACGATAACGTTGATATCATTACTTCGCAGTTGGCACTACCTGTGGCGAGTTACACTCCTAGTTTAGTAGCAAATAGCGTTAACCCTAATATCGGAACTACAGGGACTAGAGTAGGACAATATCAGGATTTAAACGGTTTTATTGTAGGGAACTTCGTAGTAACATTTAACGGTTCGGGTGTTTCTGCCGGATCTGGGGATTACGGAGTTTCGCTTCCAGTTTTAGCGGATACAGTATTTCATTTCGCTGCACCATCCTTAAACTCTTCTGCTGGAGCTAACACTACTATTGGTGAAGGTTATTACCAAGATGCTAGTGCGGTAGCTTCTTCAGGGATGTTAGCTCTAGAATTAGTTACCTTTGGTGGAGTTTCCTACGTTAGGTTTCTAACTCAGGCTTACTCAGGTAAAGGTGCAAGAGCTGTAACTGAAGCAGCTCCTGTAGTACCTGTGGCGGGGGATTCTATTATCGGTAACTTTTACTACAAGAAGGCTTAGGAGGTTAGTATGGGTACTACTATCACTACTCATCTGGGCCTTATTAAGCCTGACTTAGATGAGAGCATTCAAGAAGATTTACCAACCTTTCCGGGTTGGGCAGATCAAAACGCAGATAACTGTGATGCGATTGACGCACTTTTTAGGAAAACTACACATAACTATACGCCAACTTGGACGACTGACAACATTAATCCCACATTAGGTTCTGGTGGGGCTGTTGATGGCAAATACATGCGGGTTTATCCTCGAATGGTATTTGCTTATTACAGGATTAACACAGGAGCTGCTGGATTTGCCTCAGGCTCAGGTATTTATAGATTAAGCCTCCCTGTGGCGATGGCTCCTGAATTTACATCTATGAATACTGAAACAGCAGTAGGTTGCGCTTATTTTAGTGATGCAAGTGCTGTAGGAACTACTACAGTATTTGTGGCATTGTACGACCACGCTAATAACGTACTCACTTTCAGACGTAGTGATAGCGGTTATTGGGGTGACAGTGGTCCTGTTGTTTTGGCACAGGGTGATAGATTGACAGGTTATTGTATGTACCCAACGACGGCGGCTTGAGATGCCATTAGATACTTTACAAACTATTGCAGGTTCCCAGTTCATTAATGCTTTTCCTGGATTACATGCAGCTAACTGTGATTCTATTGATGACCATGCGGGGCCTTGCTTAACTTCTGATGGTCTTATTGCTATTAATACCGAACTCCTGTGTAGCGGACCTAATCCTACCTTAGGAGCTGGTGGTTTCTCAGTAGCTAAATACTATCAGATCTTTGATCAAGTGTTTATGTGGGGACAGTTTAGGTTTGGTACATCAGGAATTAGTGCCGGAGGTGGCGTATACGTTATTCAGTTACCTTTCTCCTTAACTAGTCTTATTCCTCCAACTACTAATATGGCTGCTGCCCCTGTTATTGGTACAGGTTCAACATATGATGCAAATGCAAATGCTGGGCGTCTTCCTTTAACAGTACATCTAAGAGCAGCTAATCACTTAATGTTCGGTGTAAGGTTTAGCAGTGGTGCTGCTAACCGCGAATTGAGAGATACAGGTACACTTACTTGGGACGTAAATGATGGGATTACATGGAACCTAAGAGCTAAGAGGGCTTAGTATGCAACCTGAACCGGTACCAACCTCACAAGAAGTACTAAAAGCACATACAAATTCTGATGTAGATAGTGCAGTTACTGGACAGCATCATACATTAGGAATTCAACACAATCAGTCAAGTCCTGGTGATCATTTGCATGATGGAAAAAGTTCTAAGCGTTTAGGTAAAGGAAAGAATTTAGGCTTTCCAACTACTGCTGGCGCTACCTATAACCAGGCACAGATGCAGGCTGTTATTGATGCTTTACGAGGTCTAGGTTGGGGAACATGATTTATCCTATTGTTAGTGGAAGTGTTGCTATTCCTGAGTATCGTAAATTCAAACAGGATGACAGTTCGGCTACTGCTAATTACGGTATTACTGTATACGAGGGCTGGCGTTCTTGGATCCTTTGCACTAATATGTATGAAAGTAAGGCTGATGAACTTTTAGAACGTCTGCGGGAAAACAATAAGCCTTGGAAAGATTAAATGGAAGACTTTCTTGCAGAGCTATCTAGGGAACTAACGAAGGCTGCTAAATTCCCTAACGTACTTGCCTACATGCCAAACTCTCCAATGCATGAAAAGTTTCATCAATCAACTAAAGTTGGTAGAATTCTTAGAGGTGGTAACCGAGCAGGAAAAAGTGTTGCAGGAGTAGTTGAAAGTATTTGGAGATCTACGGGTAAACACCCATACCATCAAACACATGATATACCTATTCGTGGACGTATTGTAACAGTAGATAAAGACAACGGTCTTGAATTAATTATCAAGCCTTTATTAGCGCAGTGGACACCTCCCTCTGAACTAGTTAACGGTTCGTGGGAGGATTCTTTTTCTTCAGCTAAGAAATCTATGACGTTTCGTAATGGTTCAATTATTGATATTAAAACACATCAGCAAGAAGTTGACGCCTTTGCCGGCGTTCCTCTCCATTGGATTTGGTTTGATGAAGAATGTCCTCAGGCTATCTTTAATGAGTGTCGACTTCGCTTAATTGACTATAATGGTGTTTGGTATATGACAATGACTCCTGTTGAAGGTCAGGACTGGATTTTTGATAGGTTTATTGTCACAGCTAATAAAAACGTTGACATGTTTGAGATTGGAATTGAAGATAACCCTCATCTAAGTAAAGAAGCATTACAGCTTCTTGATGAAGATTTATCAGAAGATGAAAAGGCTGTAAGGCAAAAGGGTATCTTCGTTCCTCGTGGTGGTTTAGTACTTAAAGAATTCGATATGAATAGGCACGTTATTGCAGGAGGCAAACCAGTACCTCGTAATTGGTCTATTTATTGTTCAATTGATCATGGATATAACGCACCTACTGCCATCCTGTGGCACGCCACTTCGAAACGTGGAGAAGTAGTAACGTTTAAGGAGATTTATAAGAATAAAGTAGTTATTAGAGACTTAGTAGAAATGATTAATGAGGTTAATCATCAAATTGGAAGAAAGCCTACTTTATATGTGGGTGATCCTTCAATGACTCAAAGAAACGGTGTTACCGGTACAAGTGCAGCAGATGAATATCGTAGGCATGGTATTCCTCTTATGATGGGTAGTAAGAATGTTGATGGTCGCATCAACAAAATGAATGAGTACTTAAAATATAATATGTGGCACATTACTCGGGATTGTCCGAACACTATTAAAGAAGCCAGGGGTTACAGCTTTAAAATCTATACATCACCTAAAATTGCAGATAGAAATAATGTTAGGGCTGAACCTAATAAGAAGAATGACCACGCGATGGATTCGAGTGGTTATTTTTTTAACCTTATGCCATATATAACACCGCAGCAAAAAACAAACACGGTATTCAGGAGTAAAACAGAAACTGATCCTGAGAACTTTCCTTGGGAGATTGACACTACGTTCTTTAGGAGAGGCAATAATGACGATCTCTCCTTTGGAGAAGTTTATTAAGCTGTATGGCAGATTGCCAACGGAGTTTGATCCTGATTATCTGGAGATGTTACGTATGGGTCTTGTTAGGGTGTTACCTGTTCCGGATGCTTCTCCAGGAAAGTGTTCTAATTGTGGAGCATCTAGACCCGGCAGGCTATATGTAGATATTGGATTACATATTGAATGGTATGGGGCTGTTTTCTTTTGTAAGCTGTGTCTAACTGAGATAGCTGTAAAAGTAGGATTATTTACTCAATTTAATGATACAATTGCGCGTTTGAATGAGCGCATAGCTGAGTTAGAAAGCACTAAAGATCACGCTTCTAAACTCAACGAAACTGTTACACGAACTGCGGAGGAACTGAAGGAGTTTTATGTTAGTATATATCCTCCTAGGAATGAACCTTCTGTTGATTCTACTCCTAGTGTGGAGTCTAACTCGACAGAGTCCGATAGTGAAAGAGCTGCTGCAACAGCAAAGCAGCCTATTAAATCGAATCCAAGCACTAAATCCTCAAATGTTCAAAGCCTTGCAGACCTTCTCGGAAACGTCGACTGAAGAAGAAGAATACATTCCCAGGGATGATGAAGCCGAAGCCGCTTTGTTTGGGAATGAGGGTCTTATTTTAGACGATCAACGGGTTAAACTCTATAATCTAGAACCTTTTAATGGTAAGCTATGATAAATATTCTTAAGAAAAAGAATGCGCCACAGGAAGTAGAAGAACTAGAGCAACCTAATCCTAATAGCGTGCTAACTAGTGTTGGTACATTTATGAAGGATGGCAAACAATACGAAGAGATGCGGCAGCGTCTTGCAGCTATCGGCATGAGTTGGTTTGATGAGTGTCAGAGTCAGAGACAGCAGCAAGAGCGTCAGTGGTATCTTAATCTTGCTTTCTATACTGGTAATCAGTACGTAGCGTTTAAGAGTGTTAACGGTACCTTTGATCTTTATTTACCCTCTGCACCTTATTATCGTGTTAGGATGGTTATTAACCATATCCGCAAGATTGTTCGTAAAGAGATCTCACGATTAACAGCCCAGAAGCCCAATGCTTACATTATCCCTGCTTCCTCTGAAGATACTGATGTATTTGCCGCTCAAGCAGGCGAACAAATTTGGGACTCTCTGTGGCGAAGGCTTCATTTAAATCGTGTAATTAGGCAAGCTGTCTATTGGCAGGCAGTATGTGGTAATGGATTCATTAAAAGTTATTGGGACCCTAATAAAAAAGATGCTGAAGGTAAGTACGGGGATGTTTGTATTGAGAACGTAAAGCCTTTCTATATTTTTGTTCCTGATTTAATGGAAGAAGATCTAGAAAAGCAGCCTTACGTTATTCATGCACAAGTTAGAAGCAATTCTTGGGTTCAGGAGACTCTAGGCGTAGATGCTAGTAATAATCGTCTTGAGTCGGTAGATGATCAGCTTTTAAATGTTATGCAGGTTCAACGCAACGATAAAAAGAAGAATCAAACTACAGTTCTCGAGATTTGGGTAAAACCTGGATATCTTCCTGACTTACCTGAAGGTGGCATGTTTATCATTGCCGCAGGTCAGGTTGTTCAGGGTTGGGATCAATGGCCTTACGAGCATAATCAATATCCTTTTTCTAAGTTAGATGGAACTCTTTCTGGTAAGTTTTATAATTCCTCTATTATTGAAGATCTTATTCCTCTTCAGCGTGAACTAAATCGTAGTCGCAGTCAGTTAATCGAAGCTAAAAATAGAATGAGTAAGCCGCAGCTAACTGCGCAAAAAGGTGCTATTAATCCTAAGAAAATTACAACTGAGCCAGGTCTTGTTATTGAATATGAAATGGGATATGATCCTCCACAGCCTCTACCTTTACAGAATCTTCCTCCTTACGTAACTGAAGAAATTAGTCGTCTTCTTGAAGACATGGCTGATATTAGTGGTCAGCATGAAGTTAGTAATGGTAGCACACCGCCCGGGGTTACCGCCGCTACCGCTATTAGTTTCTTGCAGGAACAAGATGAGACACTTATTGCTGCTAATTATAGTTCTATCGAAGAAGGCATTGAAAAGGTAGCAAGTCAAACTCTTATCTATGTTAAAATGTTCTGGGATGAAGAACGTACTGTTAAGATTGTTGGTCTTGATGGTAGTTTTGATGTTCAAACGTTTAAAGCAGCAGATCTTCATGATAATACTGATATTAGAATTGAAGCTGGTAGTGCACTTCCTACTTCAAGAGCTGCCAAGCAAGCCTTCCTCTTAGATCTTATGAAAATGGGATTCATCCCACCTGAAAAGGGTCTAGAGATGATGGAAATTGGTGGTATTAACAGAATTTATGAAGAAGTTCAGATTGATAGGCGTCAAGCACAGCGTGAGAATCTTAGAATGCGTGTTGTAACCCCTGAAGATATGCAAATGCACATGGAAGCATGGATGCAAGAAAATCCAGAGCTTACCAAAGATGTTGATAGTGGTCTTAAACTTCAACCTCCTCCTATTATTCCCGTTAATACCTGGGATAATCACGAAATTCATATTGAAGTTCATAATAACTACCGTAAGAGTCAAGCATTCGAAGTTGCTCCTTCTGAAGTTAAAGCTCTTTTCGAGGATCACGTAAGAATGCATCAAGAAGCTATGGCTGGTCTGATGACTCATCCTCTTACTGGATTAGAAGATTCTAATCCTAATTCTCCTCCTATGGGAGAAGAGGAAGAGATTGAAGATGATATGATGGAGGAAGAAGGTTCTGGGCAATCTACTGGACCTGTTCCTATGCCAGGTTCAGAAGGAGAAGAGGAGATGATGTAATGCCTACTCATCAATTAGGTGCAATTCAGGGTTACACAGATAAGCGCAGAACTTATAAAGATGACTTTGAGGACAGAGTTGTTGGTGGTCCTATTTACTTTACCGCGAACGCGGGCGGGACTACTACGACTATTGTAGGAGCTAATGCCGACCCTTCTACATCTACTAACGTTGCTAAAATCGGCGATGAGTTTAAACTCTTTAACTCTTCAAATGTTCTAAAGCAGGAAACGGTTTTCCGTATTACTGCTATTGCTGTTGCTGGATCTACTACTATTACTTTCACTCCTGCTGCTGCTGCTAACACTGCTTCTGGTGATCGTATTCGTGAAGTTGGCCTTGGTTATAGCAACGGTGAAAAAGACCGTCGACTTACTGATTTAGGTTTTAGTGCTGCCCGTGTGGCGACTATGACTGAAAATGATAAAGACTACCAACTTCGTCAGTCTGACGATCCAGGATCTCTGCCGTGAAAAGTAGAACTGGTTCCATGAGCTTTAGTGGTAAGAGTCGTGCTACAGGATACAGTGACTTTTATAAAGGAAATAGTAAGGCTCCTGGTGCTAAATTAGATAGTCGTTATGGCTCTGATGACGACGAAAAAGAAGAAGATCCGCGTAAGACAGCTCTTAAGCGTAGATTAGCTAAGTTAAGGGGCAATTAGTTATGACGATGCCAACCCCTCCAGGAGATAACGTTCCTCTTATTGAGGGATTAGATTCTTCCTGGAACGAATTTGTATCTGCTTTTCCGGAAGAGCAGCGGGCTGTTTTAGGTCCGAAGCTCAAGGAGCGAGTTTCGAGCTATGAGTCACTCAAGCCTTGGGAAGAGTTTAGTAAGACTGGTGTTACTCCTGACCATGTAAAGACTTCTCTTAATGTCTTCAACGCTCTTGAGCGTAATCCTCGTGAACTTTATGAGGCTATTGGAACGCACTTAGGTATTACTACACAGCAGGCTCAAGAAGTTGTTGAAGAACTTGAGGAAGCTGATGATAGTGATCCTCGAATCAAATCGATGCAGGATCAGTTAAATACTATTGCACAGGTTCTTTTAACTGAGCGACAGCAGAATCAGCAGCAGCAGTTAGTTAAAGAGCAAGAAAATCTTTTAGATAAAGAAATTAAAGATCTCAAAAGCAGGTATGGCGATGATATTAATGAAGAAGAAATTATTATGCGCATGATTCATAAAAATATGTCAGCAGAACAGGCGTACAGTGAGTATGCCAATTTTGTTTCTGAAGTACAGAAACGACGTCCTGCTCCTTTTGTAATGGGTGGAAGTGGTAGCATTCCTCAAAAGGGGATTGATCCTACTAAGCTCAATGGACAGGGTGTTCGCAGTTTAGTCGCACAGATGATGGCTACTGCTGCTCAAGAAGATAAGCAGTAAATAGCAACACAGTAGTACTGAGGGCGTAAATCCTCAACGTAGTTGAATCTTTAAAACTCTAAATTTTAAACATTCTCACGTTGGAGGGCAGTACTATTACTACTACAATGACGACCGCAGACAATATTCTAAAAGAGATTTATGAGCCTCGTGTTAGGGATCAGCTTCAGTCTGAGGTCTTAACTCTTTCTCGTATTCAGAAGACTTCGGAAGGTGTTTCGGACGACGTTGGTGGTAAGTACGTTCGATTTACCGTTCGTGTTAAGCGTAATCATGGTATCGGCGCTCGAAATGAAATGGAAGCTCTTCCTAACCCGAGTACGCAGGCTTATCAGTCTGCTCAGGTTAAGTTGGCTTATCTTTATGGTGCCATCCAGTTAACTGGTCAGACTTTTGAACTTGCGCAGACTAACGCACAGGCTTTTGCCAGTGTTTTAGATCAAGAAGTTGATGGTATGCGTGAGGGTCTTAAGAAAGACACTAACCGTCAGACTTATGGAACTACCACTGGTATCCTTGCTGTGGCGACGGGTGCTGGATCTACTACTACTTTTGTTACTACTAATGCTCAGTACCTTGAAATTGGCATGTTTGTTGATTACTATGATGTTACTGACACGAACTCTGCAAATGTTCTCGTAAACGCTAACGTTGAAATTACGGATATTGTTGAGTCTGCTGGCGTCTTTACTGTTACTTTTGGATCTACTGTTACCGCCACAGGTACTGGAGACTTCCTTACTCGTACGGGTTCTCGTGGTAAGGAAATTGTTGGTTTCGAGCACATGGTTGCTGGATTAACCAACACTAACGCTCTTGGTACTGGCGGTGGTGCACTCTTTAATATTACGCACAGCACGTGGACCGGAAACATGGATTCGACCGCAGGTACTATTTCTGAGGGTCGTCTCATTAACATGGTTGATAAGATTCGTACTCGCGGTGGTAAAACTACCGTTATGTTTACGACTCTTGGTGTGCGTAGGGCTTATGCTAATCTTCTTGAGCAGCAGCGGCGTTATGTTAATACTACTAAGTTTGCTGGCGGTTTCAGCGGTCTTTCTTTCACCACTGATGGTGGAGAGATTCCGATGGTTTCGGACTTTGACTGCCAGCCTGGTCGTATTTAT
>JACCDR010288296.1_pt1 | contig 26626 bp, 15 predicted proteins | sample 7446431 | NCBI WGS metagenome assembly JACCDR01 (sample SAMN15323443, study PRJNA562643) | freshwater metagenome | isolation source: river surface water | place: USA:Blue River Watershed | collected 2017-08-17 | reverse complement strand
TAGCCCTACAAAGAAAAGTTTGTTGGTGGTGAGCAGCGAAAACGATGGCGTTGTGAAGGTTTATCAGCCTAAAACGATTCAGTAACTATCCATTTGACCGAAGCAGTTGGATGTTTGATTGCAGAATGTAGCTAAGAAACGCTTAATTCTGCAATCAAACATCCTTCGTCTTTTATTCAAATATCAGTTTTTTAGTAATTACTCGTTTTTCTTCACTAATTTTCAGTAAATAAAATCCTTTACGTAAGCCCAATGCCGTTGGGTTTACCACTTGCTTATATAACTGATAAGCAGGAGCTTGAAGGTCTTGTTCGTGCCATACTTTACCTGTTGTATCAATTACTTGTAATTTTTGCTTGCCATTTTGCGTAGGATACCATTCGATTACCCATTCTTTTTGAGTTGGATTAGGATAGACCTTCGATTGAGCATAATCGGGTTCTTCGGTTGTGCCTGTGACAACCGTTTCGACGGGGGTAATTTGTAATACCAACCCCGTTGAAAAAGTGGGTAAGTTGAGGCTTACACCATTGGCAATAGTATGATAGGAGGCAATTGTACTACTGCTGCCATCTATGATGTTGTACATCACTATTTTGTAACTTCCTGTTGGCAAATCGCTCAACGAAAGTTTTACATTGCTTAGATTGGAGCGAGTTTGGCTATCATACACAATCACGTAGCGGTTGTTGTTGGTTTTGAGTCCGATAGCACTTAGGTTTGTACCGTTGTATGTAGCAGTCGGATTCCAGTCTTGTAAACCACCTTCTTTGACAAAGTCTTTGTTTTGCATAAAACTGCTAGGCAAACTAAATAAATTTGCCCAATCGCTTTGTATGTAGTTATCCCATAGCCACATAATATGTGGTACTTGCGAGAAAAGCCCTGTCCAAATAGCAATTCTTTGTGTTTCAAAAGGGACATCGGCTGTAGTCACATCCAAGCCATATTCGCCATTAATCACTCCTGCACGGCTCAATTGTGTTTTAAATTTGCTATCAGCCGCATTTTGTGTTGCCAGCAAAGACGTATTATACAAATGGTATTGCACCACATCTATGCTTGAGAGTTTATCCATTTCGATACATTGGTTGTCGTCGGCACTGGTCGTTACAATATGCTTGAATGGGTCGATACTTTTGAGGTATTTACTCATTTCGTCGTGCCAAGTCATTACGCCTGTCTTCCAAGCACTGGTTTGATTGGGATGATTTCCCGTAAATTGTACTTCATTAAACAACTCCCAAGCAAAAACCTGAGCCGAATAGCCCCAACGTGCCACGACATAGCGTAATAATTTTTTCGTATATTGTTTGGCGGTTGTATTGTAAAAAAACTCTTCTGATTTACTCAAAGGCCCACCGAGAGCAGAATTATAAGGATTATCTGACCAATTGGAATTAACGGTTTCAGAAAACATTCCATGCTGCAACAGCGTTAGTTGCAAGCGTATATTTTTATCTTTTGCCAAATTAATCATCGAATCCTGCATGGCAGCCGCCTGCTGGCTATAGACACCCAAGCCGCCTGTGTAGCCGTCGTTTTTCCATTCTAATGCTTGTTTATTAAAAGGTACTTGCCAATAACGTACAAAATTGGCTTTGCTATTGGCAAGGTTCGTGATGATTTGACCATAATCACTTACTGTTCCCCAAGCTACGTTGATACCCAAAGGATAATACGTTTCGCCCGTGTTATGGCGAAAATATTGCTTGTTTTGACTGTCTATGCCAATGATTCCTCGGCTCGTTCCTGCTTGAATGGTTACTTTATTGACGGCACTTGATGTATTTCCTGCGGCATCTATTAGTTTAATAACAACCTGATGCTCGCCTACTTGTGTGCTTGAAAAACGGAGCATCCAAGTCTGCTGAGTCGAGTCTATTTTCCATTGGCTGTTTTGATAACTGGCAGGAATGTAATAAAAACAAGGCACAAGTATTTTTTTACCATCGGGTAAGGTGATTTCGGCATCAACACTTACTTCGTCTGGATTGTAAGGATTTTTATAGGTATTCCATAGAAAAAAAGAAGCTTGCATTTTCTCATGTACTTGTCCTGTAGTGGCAGTCCATTGAAGTTGGCTTATCTTTTGGTTTTCTTCAAATACATAAATCGTACTGGTTTTCTTGGCTGAAATCCCCAAGGTATTGGTTACTTGCAACACCACTTTATAAATTCCTGCTTGTGAAAAAGCATGATTCACTTTCGAGCCTGTGGCCTTAGTGCCATCGCCAAAATCCCATTCCCATGATTGAATACGGTCATTTACATCATACGAAGCCGAGGCATCGAACGACACCGCTGCATTTTTCAATACCTTATTTGCCGATACCGCCAACGACACAATAGGCTCGCCATTGGGCGATGCGGTATTGTACAAGGTAAAATCGTCGATATAAACATCGGCTTGTGCTTCGTTGTTGACAGAAGCCGCCAATTCGATACGGTCGAATGTCTGATTGGTGTATTTCGATAGGTCAAAAACGCAGGTTGTCCAAGTGTTGGCATTAGGCTGAAAGGCGTATTCATTTACCCAACTTTCTACCAAAAGCGTACTGCCACTCCAGCATTTAAGATACACTCTTCCTTTGGTCGTACTACGCAATTTGAAAGAAAAGGCATTGCTTTTTTTGATGGCAAGCGGACTAGCAAATGCCATGCTCACAAACTTCCAGTCGCCAGCTTCTTTTTTGTAATAAGCAACCTTAGTGCTGCTGTTGCCAACTTTGTCGGGATTATTGACAACCTGTGCATTTGTGCCATACACGAAGCTAGGCGTGCCTGCTGTCGTTTCAAAATCTGCGACTACTTGAGCCTGAATTTGGGCAATACTCAAGCACATTGCCAAGTAAAAACTTGCAAGCTTTTTCATGATTTAAGAAAATTTAGTTTGAAAAGAAAGGTTTAAACTGGCAGTTAATGGAGGATGAATGCAAAGTTATAAAACACGAATCAATTGTCTTATTTTCAATATTTTACAACTTTGCATTCATCCTTACGGCTACTTAAACTTCGCTCCTTCTGTTACGCCTTTCCATTGGTCGGTACGGAACGGGCAAGCTGGAAAGCCTTCTTTGTTGTACAAATTGGCATCAATCGGAGCATCAGCCCAAGCATAGCGAACGGCAGCAGGTTTTTGTCCTTTAGGATGATACACGATTACTTGATTACCTACGATTTCGGCTTTAGCATAGTAAAAAACTTTATCTTCTCCCGCAATTTCAAAACCCTTGAGGTAGCCATATTTGTCTTTTAACACAAGTCCCGTGCCTATAGATTCAAAAGAAATAATGGCTCTATCTGCCTCTAATTGAACCGCTTTGTAAAGAGGTCCACTCGATACCATGTCGATTTTATACGTCTTTTTCAGGGCTTCTGCTGCCAAACGTTTGCCCACATCTTGCTTGTTGGTTGGGTGAATATCATTGGGATTGCCCACATCTATGGTAACAGCCATACCTGTTTGAGGCACTTGCAATGCCATGGTTTGGGCTTCCCGTAATTCGGCCCAGCCGCTTCCTTGGTTGCTATTTTGATACCCTCCATACGACGAAAGCTGAACAAGGTAAAAAGGTAGTTCTTCTTGCCATTTATTACGCCAATCTTTTATCAATAAAGGTAACGTTTGTCGGTATTGGTAGGCTCGACCAGCGTTGGTTTCGCCTTGGTACCATAAAAAGCCTTTGACACTAAACGGCAACAAAGGAGCAATCATGGCATTATAAATGTATGTGCCAATGTTGTTGCTCGAATGAGCATAGGCATGAGGTTCGGCAAAAGAAGGCATCAGTTTCCAGCCGCTTCCACCGAGGGCAACTTTTTGGGTAGCCGAACTTACATACAAATCGTCGTTGGAGCCAGCCATGCCCATGCCATACCAATTGGGTTCGATGGTTTTATCCATTTTCACTACAAGGCTATTTTCGCCTGCTTTCCAGGTATTGGCAGGAACCAAAATTTTACGTAGCCCTTTGGTCAGTCCACTAAAAACTAACTTACCATTGATATACACTAAGTTATTAGAAAAGCTTTCAGCCAATGCCAAGGTTGTCACCTCGGCGGTCATTTCGCTTGGAATCTCTACTTTTTTGGCAATAAAACCATTGCCACGCCACGCCCAAACGCCTTGCCAGTCCCATTGACCGATGGCATTGCCTGTTAGCCATTTAGAAAAATCGTAGCCAGCTTCGGTAAATTTCATTTCGTCGGCTAAGGTCACTACGGCAGAGGCCTTGCCTAGTAGTTTTTCTTTGATATTCGACTCCAACAATTTGTCGGCTTCTTCCCACGTAGTAGGGAGGTTTTTGGCGTAAGATTGTAACTCAGGAAATGATTCCATTGCTTCTTTACTCAGCCATCCTTCCAGTTGTGAGCCGCCCCAAGAAGTGTGCAACAAGCCAATAGGTACTTGTGTTTTTTGATAAACCTCACGGGCAAAAAAGTAGCCTACAGCCGTAAAATCACCCACTGTTTCGGGCGAACAAACCTTCCATTGTCCTGTTTGTAAATCAGTTTCTGGATGAGGCGTAACAAGATGTTCGACAAAAAAATGGCGGATTTGGGGGAAATTAGCCTGTTTTTTTTCTACGGCAAAATTATCCGCTTGCTTGACCGTCCATTCCATATTGGATTGTCCCGAACACAGCCACACATCGCCAAAAACTACGTCGTTGAGTGTTACTTTTTCTGTACCTACATTGGCGGTCAATTGGAAAGAACCGCCCGCTTCGTGTGCCGGAAACTTCACCAACCATTTGCCTTCGTTGTTGGCTTCTGCGGTGAGGGTTTGCGTACCTAAGCTCACCTTTACTTTGTCGTGAGGATTGGCCCAACCCCATACAGGCACTGGCTTTTGGCGTTGTAAGACGGTGTGGTCGGTAAAAATTTTGGCAAAGCGTACTTGTTGTGCCTTACATGCCATGTTTAACATGAGTAAGCATGACAAAAAAAGGAGTTTTTTCATAGTCCTTGAATAATGGGGTTTAAGAGTATTCATTTAAAATGATTGTATAGTGCTGTACGAAGGATGAATTTGTTTTGCTGGATGGCTGATGTTGAATCATTTTTACAAAAAACACTTTAATCCGAAATCTCCTTTTCGTATAGTCTAATTTACAAGCAACAAATCTACTCTTTTCAATAGTTCTATACAAGCCCTGGTATTATGATAAGGGCATTTCCAAAAGCCGATTCTGTCTTCGGTAGTCATAGGCGTGTAGTCATCATAAACGCCCCATACCCACTCTCCTCTTTGTGTATCGAGTAAATGTTTTTTGGTAAAATGCCATAATCCTTGTATGGTGTCTAAAAACGTATGGTCTTGCTGATTTTGGTAGGCATTCAAAAAACCAACCATCGCTTCGGCTTCTACCCACCATTCTCGATGGGTATCATAATGCCGACTGATAGGGTCAAACTCATGATACAGGCTTCCATCGGCTTGTATTTGGGATTGGATTTGGTAGGCAATTGCAAGAGCCAGTTGTTTGAATTGTGCCAATAGCGTTTCGTCATTTACTACTTGTGCCGCCCATTGAAGCAACCAAGCGGCTTCAATATCATGCCCAAAAGAGATACTTGCCGACTGGCTTTGCCAATTTTTATCGAAAAATAACAACAAATGCTTACCGTTTTTGTCTAAAATTTTATCGGTAAAAATCGTAAGTAAATGCCTCAATTGTTGGGCAAGGTGTGGGTCTTGCCAGACTTCATACAAACAAGCATAAGCTTCCAGAATATGCAAATGCGTGTTCATGGTTTTGGGGTCGTTGCGGTCTTTTTCACTCAAACGCCAATCGTCGAGTTGCGTCCAGTTTTCGCTAAAAGCCTCCCAGTAGCCTCCCGTTTCGGTATCGAAGCTGTACTGTTCGATGTAGGCAAACAATTGTTTTGCCAAGTCGAGGGCTTCTGCGTGTTGCGTTGCTTTGTAGTATTCGGCTAAACCATAAATGGCAAAAGCTTGGCAATAAATTTGTTTGCGTTTGGCCAACGGATTCCCTTGAGCATCTACCGACCAGTAGATGCCACCGAATTGTTTATCCAAAAAATAATTTATCAAATAGTCATACGCACGCTTGGCAAGTTGTAAATACGCTGCGTCATTTGTAAAATTATAAGCAGCCGAAAATGTCCATAAAATCCTGGCATTCAACACGCCCCCTTTTTCTGCGGAGGCATGGATATGGCCTTCAAAATCCATTTTACCAATAAAACCACCTTGTTTTTCGTCTAAAGCGTGGTCTGCCCAAAATTGTAAGATACGGGTAAGTTCTTGAGCAATCTCTTGGCGAAAATTTTGTAAAAACATAAGGAATAAATAAGGTTTTGATTGGATTTTATAATTACTTACGCCAGCAAGCTTTCTCCAATCAAGGCTTGATTGGCTTCGATGATTTTGTTGACAGTTTCGACAGAGCAAGCCGAACGTAAACCATCGGCAGGCGTATTGATAACATAATCAAGCAATTGGTCGATAGTACTGGTGGCTACGTGCATACGAGTATCGGAAGAAGCATAGTAAATAAAAACTTTGCCATCTTCGTCGGCAATCCATCCGTTAGCAAAAGTCACGTTCGATACATCGCCCACTCTTTCTTCGCCTTCGGGTGCGATAAAATAACCGCCCGGTTTATGGGTTACGTTGGTCAAATCGTTGAGGTCGGTCAAAAACATATACAATACATAGCGTAAGCCAGCCGCCGTATTGCGTACTCCATGAGCCAAATGCAACCAGCCTTTGTCTGTTTTGATAGGAGCTGGGCCTTGTCCATTTTTTACTTCATACACCGTATGGTAACGTTTTTCGTCCACGATGTATTCTTTTTCAATCACTGCACCATCCATTGTATCGGCATAGCCAAAGCCAATGCCTCCGCCAGAACCTGCCTCAATGAAGCCATCTTGCGGACGAGTATAGAAGGCGTATTTACCATGAACAAACTCAGGATGCAATACCACATTGCGTTGTTGTGGCGAGGGAGTTACGAGGTCTGGCAGGCGTTCCCATGTTTTCAAATCTTTGGTACGAGCAATACCACATTGGGCTACCGCCGAAGACTCATCTCCTCTTTTGGCATGAGGGTCTTTTCTTTCTGTACAAAATAAACCATAAATCCAGCCATCTTCGTGTTGCACTACACGCATATCGTAAATATTGCCATCAGGATTTTCGGTTTCGGGCATTGTTATAGGAGTATCCCAAAACTGAAAATTATCAATACCATTAGGACTTTCTGCTACGGCAAAAAATGATTTGCGGTCTGTTCCTTCTACCCTTACTACCAACAAATGTTTACCCTCTAATTTGATAGCTCCAGCATTGAATGTGGCGTTAATACCAAAGCGTTCCATCAAATAAGGATTAGTTTCGGGATTAAGGTCATAACGCCAAAACAAAGGTGTATGTTGGGCTGTAAGAATAGGGAATAAATAGCGGTCATAAATCCCATTACCACAAGGAAGTTTTTCGTTCGGACGAGCAATCAGTTCTTCTTGTATGGCTTTTAAAGCTGAAAGTCTTGTTTGAAATGTATTATTCATTGGGAAAAAATTAAGTTGATTAGTCAGATTTTGTCAAATTATCAAAAATATACTACTGTACTTTGGAGCTTAATCCTCTAATTTATCCCACCACGTCTTTTTCAAGATTACGATAAGTACGAGCATCAGGGCTATGTCTATCAGCAAAGGTTTTGTCATGCCCAATACCAAGTACATCGGTAGAAGCGTCAAGCAAAGTTGTGAGGCAATTCCTAATACGACATTGAACATATCTTTACCAAAGTTATTATTGGGCTGAAAATCAGGATTTTCAATTTGAACAGAAGCCAAAACGGGTTTCCAAAAACCCCAAGGTTTCACCGTTGTATAAAACTTTTTCAAAACCCTTGCATCGGTCGGAGGGGCAACCAGCGTCCCTGCAATGGAAGCACCAAGCGAAACCAAAAACAACAAAGGCCACCAAAACAAGGGCAATCCTGTGGTAAAATAAGGCATCATCAGTGCCGCTACGATGCCGGCCGTCATTCCCCAAAAGAAACCATTGGCATTGAAACGCCACCAGTACCATTTAAGGCAATTGGCTGCTACATAGCCCCCGTACAAGCCTCCTACAATCCATTGTAAGATTTCATTCACACTATTGGCCAAAAAGCCTAAGACAATACCAATGATAACCACCACAATTCCTACCCAATAATTCATCCGAATGGTTGTTTTGGTGCTTGCTTCGGGGTTGATATGTTTGAGGTAAATGTCATTCACAATATAGGCTTGAGCGGCATTGAGTGTGCCACTAAACGTACCCATAAATGCCCCCATCAAGCCTGTAATCACAATGCCTAAAATCCCTACAGGCATAAACGCATTGATTGTGCCTGGCAAAAGTAATTCAAAGTCATACTCGCCAGCAGGTGTTTTTACGTTGAGTTGGTTGTAGTGTAACAAGGCCAAAACCGTTAGCCCAATAATCATCGAATAACGAATAGGCAATAAAATGATGCTCACAAAACCCGTCATTTTACTGGCTTCTTTGGGGCTACGAGTACTCAATACTTTTTGCATATCGTAGTTGGGGGCTGGCCCTGCCAACGATGCAAAAATGCCTTTTAATAACATCATACTAAAAAATAATCCAAAAACACTGTAGCCATCCGACTGTATTTTGGCGGTCACTTCGGGTAAAATTTTATCCCAGTCTAAGCCTAAATTCCATCCAAAAAGCGGATTGTCCCAACCTTCGGGCAAACGAAGCACTTGCCCTTGCAAATGCGTCATGGCTATCACCGCAATGGCAATACAGGCTATGGTCATGATGGCATATTTGATTACATCGCCTAGCACAATGCTGTGCATACCGCCTAAAACGGAATAGCAAGTGGCGATGAGGGTAAATACCACCCCATAAAAATGAGGAATATATTTGGCAGGCACATCGAAAGGAATGTAAGGTTGTACGACTTCCCAAGGAATAAAAATTTCGACAAATTTTCCTAATCCGACAAAGCCATACGCCAAAAAGCCCAAACAACTCAACAAGGCAAAAGCAATAACGATGATTTGAGAAGCTTGTACGCCTTTGCCTTCCAAGCCAAAGCGTGTGCCGAGCCATTCTGCCCCTGTGTTGGCATTGCTTCGCCTAAGCCATTTACTCAAAAACATCATCATAAATACTTGGTTGAACGAAGGCCAAAGCCAAGGTATCCAAATACTTTTGAGACCATATACAAAGCACAGGCTCACCATCCACATCGTACCACTGATGTCGAACATATCAGAGGCATCGCTTAACCCAAGCATATACCAAGGCAAAGATTTACCTCCCATGAGGTAACTGTCTTTGTTGGCTTTGGCTTTTTTTCTCAGATAAAAACCGATAAAAAGCATCGTTGCTAAATAAGCAACCAAAATCAAGATGTCTATTAGTTGTAATTTCATGAAAATAGAAAATCGTTCTTATGCTAAGTCACAAGCATTTAATGTGCTTGTAAATCTTTTAAAAATAAAGTTTGAGGTAAGCGATAAAATTGTATGAAATCGTCGGCACTGCTTTGCCCCTGAAAAGGTGCGTAATAATGGTCGGGGCGACCGTTTCGCCAGACTAATACATAACTTAGCTGCGAAGATTGGATAATAGGAATTACAATTTGTGTCCACCAAGTTGGCTCGGTCACTTGTTCTAGTCCCATTTCTGTAATAGCGGTCAGTTTATGTTTTTGCTTGCCTAGTTTTTCTAAAGTTTGCACCATGCGAGTTGCTTCTTTCACAAAATCGGTGTTACTCGCAGGAGCGTTTCGGTGGTAGTAATCAAAGCCGATGAGGTCCACGTAAGCATCGCCAGGGTAGCGTTCGAGGTAATGAGCTTCGTCTTTGAAGTGGTCGGTCGAATAGGCATATAGTAGGTTGTGTACACCTTTTTTATGTTTGAGGTAATCGACCGTAAAACGCCACAATTTGATGTATTCTTCGGGCGAGCACTGATTTGCACCCCACCAGAACCACGAACCCGTATGCTCATGAAAAGGACGAAACAAAACGGGAATGGCTTCTCCGTTTTTACCTTTGAGGCTTTTCACAAAATGAGCCAATTTATCAAGCCACGCAGTATAGTTTTGCATCGCCTGAGCCGAGGCAAATAAATGTTTGATGGTAGAATCGGCTTTATCCCATGTGTTTTTGGTTGGCGTGACAGGGTTATTAAAATGCCAGCTAATCGTATTCATGCCTCCTCGCTGGTAAGTATCCTGTATGTCTTTTTTAATTTTTGTAAAGGCTACACCATCTAGGTTATGGGTAGAATCAAACTCCAATTTTCCTAAATCATAACCAATAACGGCTGGATAATCGCCCGTGACAGTCTGCACATCGCAGCGGTTTGGTTCAGCAATCCAACGAGATTTGTCGGCGTTGAGTCCATAAGCTAGGGCATCTTGCTGCCCAAACATAACCCCTTTTTTACGCCATTTCAACAATTTTTGGTAAAGCAATAAGGTTTGTTTGGTTGCTTTTTTGTCAACAGGTTTTTGTGCCACAAGCACCAAGCTGGCACAAAAACAAACAAGCAGGAGGGTAATTTTTTTCATCTGATTATAATGTTCAGTTATTTTTAAAGGTATCAGATAGAACGCCTAATCATACCTCTGTTTGTCAAACTTTTTGGCATAGGCGTTTCATCTCAGTTATGTATCGTTACATGCAAAGAATGAAAGACAAGGTTTGAACGAAGCACAAACCCTTGCCAATCATTGCTACATTAACCATTTTTCAATATAAAATATGATTTATTATGCGTAATAATGATTAAACAAAATTAATACTATATGCACAAAAAATATAACACTATTTTATCAAAATGTAATACTCTAAAAACTATATTATAAAATCTATAACGTATTTTCAAAATATTTTATAGATTTTACATAGAATATATATAACATAAACCAACCAAATAGCTCTTTTATCTCATTTTTCAACTTCTTTCTTGACATTATCATTATAGCATAATTTTAACCATTAATATTTACTAATAAAACATCACAATGCCTATATCACAATAATAAAGCCGCATCAGGCAAGCTGATTGCGGCTTTTTATGCAAGTGGTAGGGTTAGGATTATTTTACTAAGAGGATATTGTCGAAATAAATCGTTTTGCCTTCGTCATGAATTTGAAATACAAAATCATTGATGGTTTGCATGGTCAAGAAACCTACAACAGGAATCTTAAAGTAAGTCCAGGTATTTGCAGGAATGGTGACTACTTTATCGGTTGACCAGTTGACTTTAATCGAAATTTGTCTGTCCACATCTGCACCTTTAGCCCAGAATGTCAAATAGTTGACACCAGCCAAGCTTACGCCACTACTCGAATGCAGTGCCAAACCTCCCCATGAACCATTGTAGGCAGCTTCTAAGGCTTTAGTGCCTGTCCAAGGATTGGTCGTAGAAGCGGTAAAATTTCCTCCCCAAGACCAGTTGTCGATACCTGGGCCAAAATCGTCTTTGAAGAAGCCAAAGTTATTATCAACGCTTACGAGTTCTTGTTGTGTGGTGATTGTACCAGAAGCATTAGTAATAGTCAATTTAGCACGAGCCGAAGTAGAAGCAGGCATGGCTATAGTCAATGATTTTTTATCCTTGCTGATAATCGTGGCTTGTGCTGTTGTTCCTGCCAATACCACTTTCGATACGTCGTTCAAGTTGTTTCCTTTAAGCGTAATGCGTGTACCCGTGGTAAAATCGGTATTTGACAATTCGGTGACGATTGGGAGTGCAATTACCTTGAATGGTACAGCAACAGATTTACCGTATTTGTTGGTAAAGACAATTTTTTGTGTACCTCCTAAAGCCGTGTCAGGCACACGGAAAACAATCGCATTATCAGTGTTAAATGCTGGATTGAGTCCCGCAGGAACGTTTCCATTATCGAAAGAAATGGTACGCATATCGGCAAGCCCCGAGCCTGTGAGCGTCAATACCGTTCCGCCCGAAGCAGAATCAGGAGCTATTTTGTTGGCCATGGGTGTAGCATCGGCGGCATCGTCGCTACAGGCACTAAGCAAACAAGTGCTTGCTACAAATAAAGTAGTAGCAATTTTATAGATGGTATTTTTCATGATAGTATTCGACAAGTTAATTTGTCAAGTACTACAACGTTGTAGTACTTGACCGAATGATACGTTGATTAGACTGCTTATTTGTAAAAAGGAACAGCCGGTTCTAGTAATTTTGGATTAGAAACCGTTTCAGCTTGAGGAATGGGCAAATACAATTGCGAAGCCGAAGTAATACTTGTTTTCATGCTTGCAATACCACTGCCTGTATAAGTGCCTCTTTCTTGTTTGGCAAGTATTTGTTTGGCTTTTTCAAACCCTTGGCGTTGAATATCAAACCAATAATCTCCTTCAAACGCAAGTTCAACCCGACGCTCTTTCAATACTTGGTCTTTGGTGATACTTGTCACTGGTGAAAGCCCTGCACGGGTATGTACTTTATTGAAGGCTTCTATGGCTGCGGCATCGCTTGTAGAAGTGCCTGTACCAATGGTTGCTTCGGCATATATTAATAGCACGTCTGCATAGCGAAGCAAATAAGTACAAATATCTGTTGATGTACCGTTCACGTTTTCGCCATTCGAGCCAGGGCCAACAATGTATTTGAGAGCGTTGCTACGGGTAGGCGTTTTGATTTTACGGGCATCATCATCGCTAGAAACCCACGTTGTATCGTACTTAAAACCACTAGGGAAGTTTACGTTTGTCCAGTCGCTGCGTGTAAAGCCATGTTCCATTACCGACCATTTGCGTCTTTTATCGCCCGATTCGTAGGCGTTTAATAAGTCGATAGAAGGAATAACCGCCGACCATCCTGCACCCGTGGTTGGTTTCAACAAAGTAGAAGGGCCACAATAAGCTTGAATCGGGTTTCCGATAGAATAGCCTCCTGCTGCCATCCATTGTAGGGCAATCAATGATTCGGTATTGTTATTCGCTTTAGAACTTGTAAACATTGTTCCATAATCTGCCAAACTAAATTTATTTGACGCAATTACTTCTCCTGCCTTCGCTTTCGCATTGGTATAGTCGCCTTGGTACAAATATACTTTTGACATCAATCCTTTAGCACTATATTTGGTTACACGACCAGCCTGATAAGGAGCATCTGGCAAGTTTTGTTCGGCATATTGTAAATCTTCTAAAACAAAACGCAACACGTCTTTTTGTACATAACGAGGCACTTGGTAGTCGCCCGAAGCAGCCAAAGCAACGGGGTCTGTTACGATAGGTACATCGCCAAATACCCTTGCTAAATAGAAATAAGCCATCGCACGCATAAAACGGGCTTCTGCAATTCCTTGATTCAAGAAGCTAGGGTCGCTTACTTGTCCTTTTTTCTGTTCAAATGTTTGAATCAGAACGGTTGCATTACCAGCCACTTTGTAGAACGCATACCATGAGCGAGATACTTGTTCGTCGGTACTTTGTACTGTAAAATTGAGAAATGTATTGTATTTGGGGTCGCCAGTGTACATATTGCCACTGAGCACCTCTCCGATGGCGTGATAAGCTTTGTCTTGCCATTCATACCAAATGGTATTGTACAATAGTCCCGTTGCGGCGTTTACCTGTGCTGCTGTTGTGTAATATGTATCAAGCGTTGGGCCATTTTGAGAAGGTCTATCCAAGAATGATTCTTTACATGAGAATAGCGAACCAGCCCCTGCCAAGAGTATAGCTAAAATATATTTTTTCATTTGTAAAATTCGGTTAAGTACTGTCGTACAAGTTGTCCGTTTTTTTGCTAATCGCTTTTTTTTCAATATCTTATTTCATAAAAATACTATGAATAGAAGCGATGTTGATGTTGATTGTGAATCATGCTTCACAACTCCAGTTTACGCCATTGCCTGTATTGAGCAAAGCCTAAAACTCGAAGTTACCACCAATCGTAAATGTACGAGGGTTAGGGTAGTGGCCATCGTCCACATTGATGTATTTCACACTGTTGTTGTAAGAACCTAACTCTGGGTCGTAGCCTGTATATTTGGTGAAAGTATAGAGGTTTTGAGCCGATACATACAAACGGGCACTGTTGAGCTTGGCTTTCTTGATGATGTTTTTAGGTAAATTATACCCAAATGAAATGTTTTGGATTCTCAAGAAAGAACCATCCTCTATAAAGCGGTCAGAAACCCTAAAGTTGTTGTTATGCCATTGGTTGAAGCGAGGCAATGAGCCATTGGTATTCGTTTCGGTATAGCGGTCGAGTACCGTTGATAGCTGATTCCAGTATGGATTTTGCATTCCTTCCGTAAGGCGACGAGTGTAGTTAAGGATTTTTCCGCCTTGGCTACCATTCAAGAAAATAGACAAATCGAAACCTTTGTAGCTAAATGTATTGGTAATGCCATAGGTAAAATCAGGGTTTGGATTCCCGATGTTGGTTACGTCTTTCGAGTCCACTACGCCGTCACCGTTTAAGTCTTTGTAACGCACATCGCCCAACCACGTACCTGTAGGTTTTACGTCTAAGCCTTGTTTTGCTCCATCTTTCAATAATTCTTCCTGTGTACGGAACAGCCCATCAGTTACATAGCCATAAAACGAACCCACTGGCTCTCCAGCAACAGTACGTGTCACCAATACGGCATCGCCATATTCTTTATATCCTCTGATAGAAGCAGCCGCATCGTTGAGTTCGTTCAAAATATTTTTGTAATGCGAGAAAACAACGTTTGTTTTCCAAGAAAATCCTTGCGACTGGATATTGTAGGTCGTCAAAGCTACGTCAATCCCGGTGTTGGTCATACGGCCAGCGTTAGTCCAAGGCGATTGAATGTCGTTCCAAGCTGTTCCTAAACCTGACGATACAGGCAATTGTGCTTGTAAAAGCATATTGGTTGTTTCTTTCTTATAAACATCTACGGTTAAATCAAGTCGTTTTTTTAAGAAAGATATATCAACGCCTCCGTTATATGTTACGACAGATTCCCAAGAAAGATTCGGATTTCCTACGTTTTGCGGAATACCTCCAGCTCCATAAGGAGCAGTACTAAACAAACGAATATTGGTTGTGTAAAGGTTATTACCGCCTACGCTAGAATTACCTACAGCCCCTACCCCTGCTCTGATTTTGAGGTAACTGATGGCATCCCATTTTTTAGCAAAATTTTCTTCCGAAACTGTCCAGCCTACCGATACCGCAGGGAAATAGCCATAACGTTTGTTTGGTCCAAAACTCGCTGCTCCATCTCTACGAATCGAAGCACTTAACGAATAACGGTTATTGAACGAGTAGTTCAAACGAGCAAAATACGATTCCATTGCCCAAGGATACTTACCTCCGCTAATCGACTGTGTTGTACCGCCTTCCCCAGCATTGAGCGATTGTAGGTTTAGGGTAAGGTTTTGGCGAGAAGCTGATACTTGGTCGTACATCGACTCCGAAACTTCGTGACCCACCACGGCGTTAACCCAATGTTTACCAAAGCCTTTGTTGAGGGTTAGGTAATTTTTCAAAGCCCAATAAAAACTCGTGCTTCTATCTTCAATCAATTTGCTAGGCGAAAGAATAATTAAACCCGTCGCATCATTTCGGATATATGGCTGGAAAGCCGAGTTTTGCCCAGAAGTATAATCGTAGTTCAGTTCGTTTCGGAGTGTTAGATATTTTGTAAATTCTAATTCTGCGAAAATATTACCAAAAGCCTTCGTTTGAAGGGCGGTTACGTTACGCATTTCGGCCAAAGCCACGGGGTTAGTTGGATTTCCGAACGAATAACCTCCGATGGTTGTCACCGAAGCATATTGTCCGTCGAAGCCTTTGACTGGTGCAGCAGGGCTATTGTATAAGCCCACACTGATAACAGCATCGGAGCCGTCGGTCAACGTAATACGTTGGTTAGAACGAGAAACGTTTACACTTACGCCTGCTTTCAACCAAGATTTCACTTGTTGGTCGATGCTTGCACGCAAAGCAAAACGCTCGAAATTAGAGCCAATCACCGTACCCGATTGTTTGAAGTGGTTGAACGAAAAATAATAGGTTGTTTTGTCGGTACCACCTGAAAACGCCAATTGGTGATTGCTGATATAGCCTCTCTGGAAAATCGCATCTTGCCAGTCTGTTCCTCTACCCAATACCAAAGGGTTTTTAAATTCGCCCAAGGTGTCTAACCAGCCAGCACCGCTTGCTCTCACTTCTGGCACTAACGAGTTGAAATACGTGGCATACTGGCGTAAGTCCATCAATTTCAATCGTCTAGGTACTTCTTGCATTCCGTAATACACGTCATAGCTAATTTTACCTTCGCCGCTTTTTCCTTTTTTGGTTGTCACCAACACTACGCCATTAGCACCTAATGCTCCATAAATCGCTTGTGCCGAAGCATCTTTCAAAATATCAATTGATACAATATCATTGGCGTTTAGAGCAGCCAAAGGACTTTGCACCGATTGCCCAGCCATACCGCCCAGTTGGTCTTGCGAAATACTGCTTCTTCCTGAAAGAATAGGTACACCATCAATTACATACAAAGGCTCGTTGCCATTCACACTCGTAATACCACGTACTCTCACCGAAATACCGCCGCCGGGTTGTCCACCGTTACTGGTCACATTTACCCCAGCTACTTTTCCTTGTAAAGCTTGGTCAACGCCCGGTACAGGAAGGTTTTTAATGTCTTTTTCACCTACAGAAGAAATAGCCGACGTAACCTCGTTTTTCTTGGCTGTACCATACCCAATCACTACCACTTCTTGCAAATCTTTGGTGTCTGAAACCAGTACTACATTGACAACAGTACGATTGTTGATCATCACCTCTTGTGCTTTATACCCTACCGAAGAGAATACTATTACTTTGCCGCTTTTAGGAATTTTAAGCGAATATTCTCCTTTCACATTGGTAGCAGTACCCGTTGGTAGCTCTTTTACCCTTACAGTTACGCCCGGCAAAGCATCCCCTGATTCGTCGGTTACTTTACCAGTAACTGTTCGTTGTTCCTGTCCGAGCGTAGCCATGATACTACCCATAAACAGTAAACAAAAGAATAGTAGTTTTTTCATGTTCATGATTTAATGTATATAAATTATTGATATTTTAACATGACAAAATTATACACATATAAACCCATAAACATAGTACTATTTTATCTAATTATAACATTAATTAAGCAGGTTGTATTTTTCATGTAGTATTTTTTAAACATAAACTTAAATTTTAACTCTAAAAAATACTTTTTAATACAAATTATTATTTATTTTTGACAAAATATCTTTCATCTTATCCAAAAGATACAATAATATTTTTTTATCTTTTTTAATACACATCGGGCTTTCTATACAAGACCAAAAACAACCTAATTATGAGTACAATTCTCCGAGAAATTACCCCTCTTACACAAAGCGATTGCTTTACTTATTTTTCAAGGGTAAAAAAAGAGTTTACTTTTCCACTACATACCCATGAAGAATTTGAGCTGAATTTTATCGTAAATGCCAAAAATGCCAAGCGTATTATTGGCGACCACACCGATGTAATCGACGATTTGGAATTGGTACTGGTAGGGAGTAATCTACCTCATGCCTGGTTTACGCATCAGTGCGAAAGCGAAGAGATTTATGAAGTGACCATACAGTTTCATCGAGATTTATTTGATGAAAAACTCTTACGACGAAACCAGTTGAGTTTTATTAGAACGTTGCTCGAGCGCTCGGCTAAAGGCATTCTTTTTTCCCAAGAAACGGCACAAGCCTTAAAGCCTCGTTTTATGAATTTGCACCAAAAAAGTGGCTTCGACTCAGTATTAGAACTCATGTCGATTTTGCATGATTTGTCTATTTCCAGAAATATGCGCACGCTTTCGCTTACGTCTTTTTCTAATGAGTCTTTGTCCTACAACAGCCGTCGTATTGAGAAGGCATTTGAGTATATGCAAAACAACTACGACAAAAATATTACCTTAGAAGAAATGGCAAAGTTGGTAGGAATGACCGAGGTGTCGTTTAGTAGATTTATTAAAAAACGAACAGGGAAAACCTTTATCGACAGCCTCAACGAAATCAGGATTGGCCATGCTTGTCGCTTGTTGATTGATACGACGCATACCATTGCCGAAATTTCGTACCAAACGGGCTTCAATAATTTATCGTATTTCAATCGTATTTTCAAAAATCGCAACCATTGTACACCCAAAGAATTTAGAGAAAACTTTGCTGGCACAAGAACCTTTATTTAAGAGCTATGTTGGGGTTGCCAAGTTGCTTGAACAACCCCAAAACAATGGCTTGGTTTATTCGTGTGCAGCCAATGCCAATACTGGAAAATCGCCATGATTGATGACGGTTTCGGTAACACTGCCAAAGAAAAAATGACTCAATCCTTTTCTTGCCTTGGTTGCCATCACGATTAAATCTACTTGCAAATCTTCGGCACAATGCAAAATACCCGAGCTTACACTATAGTCGTTATAAATAATAAATTCGTGGTCGGTAAGGTGGTGTTCGGTTTCAAAAGCTTCCATTTTTGCACTGAGGCTGCGGGTATCTTCAAAGCCATCGGGAGCGTTGACAAACACAATATATTTTTCTTCAATCTCTTTTTCCAAAAGTTTGAGAGCTTTATCGTCGATAGGCGTTTCAAAGTCAACGGCAATCATCACTTTCTGTGGATAAAACTGTTGGATAGGCTGTTTGACAACCAACACAGGACAATGTGCATGGCGAATAACACTTTCGGCATGAGAGCCATCGAGAAATTCTTGCCAACCCGAAGCTCCTTTTGAACCCATTACAATCAAATCAATGTCTTTTCTTTCGCCAATAGATTCGCCCAGTTCTTCAAAATCTTCGGGCTGATAAGGCACAATTTTTACTCCTTCAAAAGCTGGCATGGCCACAATTTTTTCTAATTCTTGTTGGGCATAAGACTTTTGTTGGTTGTATGCTTCTACATCGAATGTCGAAACACTAGGTTCTATATAATCGACATAAGGAATGCTCATAAATTCTTTATGAAACAATATAATCGTAGCATCGCTTGCTTTGGCAAAAGTGCTGGCTATATGTAAAGCTGATAAAGACAAAGCTGAAAAATCAGTTGGCACAAGTATCTTTTTCATGGTTTTGAAGTAGTTTAATGAATGAACGCCGTCTTGCCGACAAAAGCTACCGACAAGCTTTATACGACAAAGATGGAAGCCAAACGAACAAGTTGTTATGATTTATGTCATAGATTTTATTGAAAAGAATCAATAACAACGAAAATGCAAGCACAGCGGCAAAAACTCAGGGTAAACCCTGAATTTTATTTTCTAGGGATTTCCCTGAAAATAAAAGTACAAAAATAAATCAATTTTGTACCATAAACTCAAACCCTCAGCTATGAAAAGACTTCTTATTGATACCGCTCCAATACATGACAGTATATAGACACATCGAGAAAAGTTGTTTGGCTTGCCAAGTGTGCTATCAGGCTACTTGGTAGGGTATTTTTTACTTTAAACAAATTTATCCTAATGCAAAAACTCTACAAGACAAGTATGGGAACTGTTTCAAGCACAGCATCCAAAAACACTTTGAGCAGGTGGCTGCTGTTGCTAACATACCTATGGTGTGGCTGGGCATTACAGGCGAATGCTCAACAAACAGGTAAGAAAAAAATTACGGGGAAAGTCGTAACAGCACAAGACTATCAGGCTATTCCAGGAGCGAATATTCTGGTAAAAGGAACAACGACGGGAGCAACAGCCAATGACAAAGGCGAATTTAGCCTAGAAGTTACGCCCAATGCTGTTTTGGTGGTATCATCGGTAGGCTACCAAGCCCAAGAACTAAAAGTGAGTGGTCGTAGTAAGTTACTTGTTTCTTTGCAAGAAGATGTTGCTACCCTCAACGAAGTAGTCGTAGTTGGTTATGGCGAAATGAAAAAAACGGATTTGTCTAGTGCCCAAGTGTCGATTAGTGCCACCGAAATCAAACGAACCGTAAACACTACCATCGACCAAGCCTTGCAAGGCAGAGCCGCCAACGTCTATGTCACCAGTAATACAGGTAAGCCCGGCGGCGGAGTATCGGTAAATATCAGGGGCATTTCGACCATCAGTGGCAATACCGAACCGATGTATGTAATTGATGGCGTGCAGATTATCCCTTCTACGTCGAGCGTATCGTCAAATGCTTTGGCAGGTATCAACCCCGACGATGTAGAGTCGTTACAAATATTACAAGGCCCTTCAGCACAGTCGATTTATGGGTCGAGAGCTGCCAATGGTGTAGTGGTAATCACGACGAAAAAAGGGAAAGCTGGCGAAACAAAAATTTCGTACAATGGCTTGTATAGCGTACAGCAGCTACCTAAGTTACTATCGACCATGAACTTACAAGACTATGCCATTTATCAAAATACCGTTAGCCAAGTCACAGGGCAAGCCGCTATTGCCGAGTTTGCCGACCCTTCGCTTTTGGGAGAAGGAACAAACTGGCAAAAAGAGCTATTCCAAGCAGCACCGATGCAAAAACACCAAATAACGCTCAGTGGTGGTAACGAACGCACGACTTTTTATTTTTCGACAGAATACCTCAAGCAAGATGGCATTGCCATACAGTCGGGATTTGAAAGATATGGGCTTCGTCTTAATTTAGAAAATAAAGTACGCAACTGGTTGAAATTAGGAAGTAACCTTTCTTTCAGTGGCAGCAACGAAAAGCTCTCAATTACCAACGACGACCTTATCAATACAGCCCTTAGCCAGTCGCCAGCCGTGGCAGTTCGCAATGCCGATGGCACATTTGATGGCCCATCACAAACACAATTCCGTTTATCAAACCCTGTTGCGTTGGCAAGTATCAACGATAACCGTTATCGTCGTTTGATGGGTTTAGGCACACTTTATACAGAAATCAATTTACTAAAAGACCTCGTTTTCAGAACTGAAATAAACGGAAACATTGAATTTGGCAACTCGTACCAATATTATCCTTCCTACAAATTTGGAGGCTTTGTCAATACCACAACTACTTCAAATAGAGGCTCTTCTACCAGTATTTATTACAACTTAAACCAGTTGTTACGTTATAATCATCGTTTTGGCAAACACGACCTTGGCGTAATGGCAAGCCACGAAGCACAATCTTCGAGCTATGAAAGTTTGTATGGCAGTCGCCAAGGTTTTATTAGTAATAACGTACAAGAACTCAGCAATGGCGATGCCAAAACAGCCACCAATAACAGTGCCAAAAGTGCTTGGGCGATGGAATCGTATTTTGGTCGATTAAACTACAGTTTTAACGACAAATACATTTTACAAGCAACCTTGCGTGCTGATGGCTCTTCGGTATTTGGGGCAAACAACCGCTGGGGGTATTTCCCATCGGTGTCGGGTGCTTGGCGTGTATCGAAAGAAAGCTTCATGAAAGAATTACACTTTATCGACGACTTTAAAATTAGGGCTGAATACGGCATTACAGGAAATCAAAACAGCCCAGGTTTGGCGATTTATTCTGCTATGCAACCTTGGGCAACACCTTGGGGAACAGGCTTTCTTACCTCCAACTTTTCTAACCCTAATTTCAAATGGGAAGAAACCAAAACCTATAACGTAGGCTTTGATTTACACGCTTTCAAAAACCGCCTAGAAGTTATTTTTGATGCCTATTTCCGTAATACCGATAACCTTATTTTGAACTTACCTCTACCCAATTATTTGGGTGCATCGGGCAATGGCTCTATTAGTTCGCCAATTGTGAACTTAGGAGCTATGGAAAACAATGGCTTTGGCGTTACGGTCAATACCGTGAACATTGAAGGAGCGTTGGTTTGGAAAAGTGGCTTGACGTTTTCGCTCGACCGTAACCAATTGACCAAGCTTTACATCGAAAGCAGCATCGTTGACCGCTCGCCTTGGTTTATGAATCAGTTTATTGCTCGCTCGGTTATTGGGCAACCTGTTTGGCAGTTTTATGCCTACAAACAAGAGGGCATTTTCCAAACCATCGACCAAGTGAAAAACTCGGCTATTCCCGAAAACAATACGGTGAATGCCCAACAAGGCACTTGGGTAGGAGATGTGAAATTCAGTGACCTCAATGGCGATGGCGTTATCAACGAAAAAGACCGTACCTTCATTGGTAGTCCTTGGCCTAAGTTTTCGTTTGGTGTAAGCAATAGTTTTTCTTACAAAAACTTCGATTTGAGCATCTTTATGAATGGTGTGTATGGCAATAGCATTTTTAATTATACACGCTACATCAATACCAATCCAAACGGCAGTGGCCCGGGTAGAGGATTTTTCAAGGAAGTGTCTAATTTCGCCCGTGTGAGTAGCAATGTCATGAGCGATAATCCCAAAGTGTTAAACCCCGAAGCCACTGTTTCTCGTATCATTCCAGCAGACCCCAACGGAAACAACCGACCAACCGACAAATACATCGAAGATGGGTCGTATTTACGGGTAAAAAACATTCAGTTGGCTTATACTTTTCCTAAGCAATTACTCAAAAGCCTTCCTGTAAAGAGCCTCCGCCTTACGGCTGGTGTACAAAATGCCTTTACGCTAACCAACTACACAGGATACGACCCCGAAGTTGGAACATACTCAGGCAATGGTTCTACGATGGTAGGCGTGGACTATGGGCGTTATCCAAGTGCGAGAATGTATTCGTTTAGTTTGGCTGCTGATTTTTAACCTGGGTTTTCATCACTTTATTTATTCGTCATGAAAAAAAATAAAACATATATATTTGCACTTCTCCTAGGCATATTTTCCTGTGGATTAGTTAGTTGTAAAGAATCTTTTTTAGAAATTCCTCCGCAAGACCGCCTCACAGACGGTACGTATTACTCTACTTCGGACGAAGTATTGATGGGAACAGCCCCTTTATACAACGTGGTATGGTTTGATTACAACGATAAATGTTCGTTTGCCTTGGGCGATGCCAGAGGAGGCAATATGATTTCTAATAGCTGGCAATCTTACTACCAGTTTTCGGCACCTGCTACATCGAGCGAAGTGGGCAGCGCTTGGCAATCGTTTTACAACATTGTTGCCCAAAGCAACATGGTTATTTACAACGTCAACAACCGTACCTCCTCGGCTGTACCAGATGCCATGAAACGCCACGCCATTGCCGAAGCCCGCTATATGCGTGGCTTGGCTTATGCCTATTTGGTAAGAAACTGGGGGGCTGTGCCTATCATCGACAACAACATCAAGCAGATGTCTGATACCTCTATTGCTCGCAATACAGTAGAAACCGTGTGGGAGTTTATCATTCGAGATTTTTCTTACGCTGCACGCAATTTGCCTAATGCTTCTGTTCAGAAAGGTCGCCTTAATAAATATGCGGCCGAAGGAATGTTGGCAAAAATGTTTTTGACCCGTGCAGGTGTGGGGGTAACAGGCGGCAAACGTCGGCAGGCTGATTTAGATAGTGCCAAATACTATGCAGGCGATGTCATTAAAAATGGGCCTTATAAATTGATGGACAATTACGCTGACCTTTTTCTGATGAAAAACAACAACAACGTAGAATCTATGTTTGCTTTGCAGTGGGTTTACAACGGTGCTTGGGGAACACAAAACACCTTTCAGGCTTATATGGCGTATGACCCCAAAGTAACAGGCACTTGGGATGGCTGGGGGGCTGCCCACGGGGCTTCTGCCGACTATTTGAAAGCAATAGACCCACAAGATTCTTTACGAAGAAAGGCTACTTTTATGCTCTTGGGCGACAAGTACCCAGAGATTTTGCAAAAAGAAGGAGGATTGGTTTATACCATCAACAGTATTTCTAATGTAAAAAAATATGTGATTGGTACAGCCGCCGACAACGATGGCAAAGTAGATGGCATGCGTACCGAAATCTACACCTACATGATGCGTTTGGCAGAAGTATATTTGATTTATGCCGAAGCGATTCTAGGCGACAATGCCAGCACCACCGATGCCGAAGCCCTCAAGTATTTTAATATGGTAAGAACTCGTGCCAAAATGCCCAACCTTTCGTCTTTGACTTTTGACGATATTTTTAAAGAAAAAAGAGTCGAATTGGCCATGGAAGGCAACTACTGGTATGAGTTGGTACGCTTGTATTATTTTAATCCGACGAAGGCAAAAAGCATCATCAATAACCAAGACAAAGGAGCTTACAGTGTTGCTGTAGTACAAGGAACCAATCCAAGGGTGTTTAAGTTTACGTACAATCCAGCTTATTATACTGTTAATGACACCTCGTTTTGGTTGCCTTATCCAGAAGCTGAATTGGCCAAAGCGCCTAACTTACGCAAGCCACCTGTACCTTATGTATTTAATTAACAAAAAAGACGTAAACCTTTAAATACAAAGCAATTATAATCTTACAAAACTATTGTTGTTTGTATTTATTAATGCTCACGATACAATGAAAACATTATCCCAATTCACCTTACTATCTCGCTATTATTGGATAGTACTCATAAGTGTGTTTGGACTCACCGCTTGTCAAGACGACGAACTAAGCGGTGGTGGCACACCTTTGATTAAGCAAGTACGCTTGGTTAATCCTGACAAAAAAGATAGTACTTTCGTAAAAGCTTTACCAGGTACATTGATTGTTATTCAAGGCGAAAACCTGCAATCGGTACTCAAAGCCTATTTCAACGATTACGAAGCTCCTTTCAATGCGGTGTATAATACAGCCAATAACCTTATTATTACGATTCCTGCCGATGCCCCTACCGAAGCAACCAAGGCAAACGTAAGTAATAAAATCAAGCTCCTTACTACGCATGGAGAAACGACCTTCGACTTTATCTTGCTTCCGCCGCCGCCAGCCATAGGTAGCATCAGCAACGAAAATGCCTTGGGTGGTAGCACCCTTACGATTTACGGGACAAACTTTTATTTGGTACAAAAAATCGTATTTCCGGGCAATATTGAAGTAACTAATTTTACGGCTTCGTCAGATGGAACTAGCCTCTCGCTTACAGTGCCTAACAATATCAGTACAATCGGTACATTAAAAGTCATTACAAAATATGGTCAAAGCGAAAGTATTGGCATTTTTGGCTTACGCAAAGGAGCATCGGTTTTATGTAATTTCGACGACCAAAATACCTTCTCTTGGGGCTGTAATGTGGGTAACGATGCAAGCAAATATCCTAGCAATACAGGTGCTTTTGCCGTAATGGAGTTTAGCAATGTAGGGAAAGGCGATTTTGGTTGGTGGAACGGTGGGCGTTCTGTCAATACCAATCCTGTGCAATGGGTGGCACAAAGTGATTTGAATGCCTCGCTAGATAGCTACGCTGTGAAGTTTGAGATTTTTGTGAAAGAAAAATGGAATGCAGGCTCTATTTTCGTAGTTAAAGACTATTCTTGGAATTATGTAGCACGCTATGAGCCTTGGAAAGTAGGCGATAAAGTAGTAGATGTGCAAACCCAAGGCTGGCAGACTGTCACTATACCACTATCACAATTTAAAACAAAAGCCGATGGTATCGACGGCACAGGCAACCCACCAGCCAGTTTGGTAAGCTTGGTAGGAGGCAATGGCAATGGTTCGCTTCATTTGCTTTTTGTCAATGACGGAACAAATACAGTAGGTGCATTCAACGCAGCCATAGACAACATTAGGGTCGTAAAAATCAAATAAGAGGCTATCAATTCAGGGAATACCCTGAATTGATAGTCGAGAATCTTCTTGAACTTTGCGGTCAAAATAAGTAAATGCTGTTTAACCTTACAACCTTCTTTTTAAGCAGAAAAATACCCATATCACCCTAACCAAATCGAACAAAAACTAATTCATAAAATTTTCACTTGTTAAATTATCAATACATAACTGTGTTTCCACAGCTTATAGTTTCAGAAAAGCTCAGGGAATATTCTCTGAGTTTTTCTTTCTAAAGTAAAAAGCTTCTTTTACAAAACCCCCATTGTCATTTCAACCAAATATGATTTTTATACCATTATATCTGATGAGAATATTTACTTTTATAGCCCTTACCTTGGCTTGTTGTACAAGCATGGCACAATCGCTGCCCCAAAGCCCTTTTCTCACGAAAGCAACAACCAAAACGGCGGTTATTCCGCCTTATACAGACGTGCGTTTGCCTTCGGCAGCAGCCACTTCTACCGTAAATATTTATCCCAAAGATACCCTCAAAGCAATTTCAAAATACCTCTTTGGCACTAACGCCAACCAGTACGCAGGCACACTCAACAACGAAAGTAAATTGGTTGCATACATCAAACAATTACAACCAAATTTGATTAGGTATCCAGGAGGTTTGCACAGCGACGAATACTTTTGGAATGTAGGATGGGATTGGAATTTAAGAACACCTAGCGGACAAACAGGAGGCTATTACACAAATTTACCCAAAGATTTGCCTCCAGCGATGATTAAAAGCGGTAAGCTCGAAACGATTTCAGAAACAGGCTATTGGATGCCTGGCAAAGGATATTGGACATTTGGACTGGATGATTATTACGATTTTTTGCAAAAAACAGGTACAGAAGGACTCATTACCGTCAATTATGGCTATGCTCGCTATGGTACTGGACTCAATCCTGTGGCTACAGCAGCACATTTGGCAGCCGATTGGGTACGCTATGATAAAGGACGAACCAAGTTTTGGGAAATAGG
>JACCDR011253799.1_pt1 | contig 26638 bp, 23 predicted proteins | sample 7446431 | NCBI WGS metagenome assembly JACCDR01 (sample SAMN15323443, study PRJNA562643) | freshwater metagenome | isolation source: river surface water | place: USA:Blue River Watershed | collected 2017-08-17 | reverse complement strand
GGTGTTTTTTATTGGCGACTTGTGGTATAAACCCTTCGGCAAAAAGTACTATTTCCGGCGGCAAGGAGTCTTGATGTGGTACGGGTAACTTCATCTGTCATGCGCGGTGTCGCGTTGGGCCTGACTGTCCTTGTGATGGTGGCTTACCACTTCTTGCCGGCCAAATCGATTAGCATCCATCCCGCTGAGGGCAATGGTTACACTATCTACAGTGATGGCGATTGGGGCGGTGAATCCTCGGTGCGCTGGCTGGCAGAGGACAGGCGCCATTGGCGGTGTGATTTGATCCGCAGCCCGGCCCATCCGGTCTGTGGTTTGTCGGTACATTGGAACGACACCGAGAAACAAACACTGGATGCCTCGGGCTATACCCGGCTGCGGTTAACCCTCAAATACCAAGGCCCAGGGCATACGCTGCGTGTGTATATCAGGAACTTTAATCCGCGCCAGGGCAAGTTAGAAGATCGTGACACGCACAAGTTTATGTCGGTCAATATTCCAACGGCCGAGTTCAGCTCCTTTGAGCAAACGACCGTTACCGAGATTATGCTCACCGAGTTCCAGGTCGCGGATTGGTGGCGAGAAGAGTTTAAGGTCGATCGCAATAATGCCAAGCCTTTGTTTGATCGGGTAACCTCCTTGGGTATTGATTTGCCGTTTCCTCATGTTATGGGCGAACATCAATTCGAATTGGTAAAAGCGGAATTTATCGGCGAATGGTTTCCAGCAGAGCAGCTGTATCTGGGCATCATTCTGACCTGGCTATTCATTCTGATGGCCGAGGCATTTTATAACGCCTACCGTTGGCGGCGCGTAGCGCGTGAAAACTTAAAACAAGTCAAGGATTTAACCGATTATGCCCAGCAGCTCAAGGTACGATCAGACCGATATCGCGAGTTGTCTCACGTCGATAACCTAACCGGTATATTCAATCGGCTGGGATTTATGCAGGCACTAAAAACCCTGTTCCGAGAAGGTAGGGTGAGCGGCTGCTTGATTATCATGGATATCGATTATTTCAAGAAAATCAACGATCAACATGGTCATATTGCCGGCGATAAAACCCTGAGGGCCACAGCGCAATTGATCGCTGCCAATTTGCGTAAAGGCGATATTTTTGCACGATGGGGCGGTGAAGAATTTGTGCTCTTGGTGCCGGGCTATGATGTTGAGCATGCCAGCGCCTTGGCTGAAAAGTTAAGAGCGCTGGTCGAGGGCCACCCCTTCGCCGAAGCCGATGGGCTGCGAGTGACCATCAGTATCGGCTTGACCGTGTTCGCGAAAACCGACTCGTTGAGTACAGCCTTTATGCGTGCCGATGAGGCGCTGTACCAAGCCAAATCCGAGGGGCGCAACCGGGTTGTGTTCAAGTCCGGTGAGTTAAACCGCTAGGTCGCTGCGCTCAGCCCGGAGTGCTTTGCCCTGGCGATCTCGCTAAAAAGCGCTGCAGAGCGGCGCCTGTCGCCTTACAATAGCGCGCGCCTGTCGCCTGGTGTCGGGCCGCGCCTGTTGTGCTCACCTGCCATCCACCATTTGCCATCCACCATCTGGACTATACCCCATGAACTTTCGATTTCCGGTCATTATTATTGATGAGGATTTTCGCGCCGAAAATATTTCGGGATCAGGCATCCGCGATTTAGCGGACGCTATCAGTCAAAAAGGCGTGGAGGTGGTCGGATTTACCAGCTACGTCGATTTAACGTCTTTTGCCCAGCAGGCCAGCCGCGCGTCTTGCTTTATTGTGTCGATTGATGACGAAGAGTTTAATTCAGACGACGTCAATGATCTGCACGAAAATGCCGCCTTAGCCTCCTTGCGAAATTTTGTGGTTGCGGTACGTAAGCGCAATACCGACATTCCAATTTTTCTGTATGGTGAAACTAAAACCAGTCGGCACATTCCGAATGATGTCTTGCGCGAACTGCACGGCTTTATCCATATGTTTGAGGATACGCCGGAATTTGTGGCGGGGCATATCATTCGCGAAGTGAAAAAATATCTCGATTCCCTACCCCCGCCTTTTTTTAATGCTTTAATGAATTATGCTAACGACAGCTCCTATTCTTGGCACTGTCCCGGCCACTCCGGTGGCGTCGCGTTTTTGAAAAGTCCACTCGGGCGCATGTTTCACCAGTTTTTTGGTGAAAATATGTTGCGTGCCGATGTGTGTAACTCGGTAGATGAATTAGGCCAACTGTTGGATCACACGGGTCCAGTTGCGGCAAGCGAGCAAAATGCGGCTCGCATTTTCAATTGCGACCACCTCTTTTTTGTCACAAATGGCACCTCAACATCAAACAAAATTGTTTGGCATTCGTTAGTGGCCCCCGGCGACATTGCAGTAGTGGATCGAAACTGCCATAAATCCATACTGCACGCGATTATCATGACAGGTGCCATTCCGGTCTTTTTAATGCCGACGCGCAACCACTACGGAATTATTGGGCCTATCCCGAAAAGTGAATTTGATATTGAGTCCATCAAGAAAAAAATCGAAAAACACCCCTTCGCCAAAAAGGCTGCCAATAAAAACCCGCGCATACTCACCATTACGCAAAGTACCTACGACGGTATTTTATATAACGTTGAGCAGATTAAAGAAATGCTGGGCGATACTATTGAAACGTTGCATTTTGATGAAGCCTGGTTGCCTCACGCAACCTTTCACGAGTTTTATCGTAACATGCACGCCATTGGTGAGGGGCGCAGTAAATTAAATGACAGCTTGATTATTTCGACGCAGTCGACGCATAAATTATTGGCTGGCCTGTCGCAGGCGTCACAAATTTTGGTTCAAAATGCCAACCATACCAAGTTGGATACGCACCGTTTTAATGAAGCCTATTTAATGCACTCATCCACCAGCCCGCAGTACGCCATTATTGCCTCCTGCGATGTGGCTGCAGCCATGATGGAGAAGCCAGGCGGGCGAGCGCTGGTCGAGGAGTCGTTGCAAGAGGCCATCGATTTTCGGCGCGCGATGCGTAAAGTCGATGAAGAGTTTGGTGAAAATCAATGGTGGTTTAAAGTCTGGGGTCCGGATTCCTTGGCCACAGAAGGCATTGGTGAGCGCGATGACTGGATGTTACACGCTGATGAAAGCTGGCACAATTTTGGAAATATCGAAACCGAATTTAATTTGCTCGATCCAATAAAGGCCACCATCATTACCCCCGGTTTGAACATAAAAGGCGAATTTGATAATACCGGCATACCGGCCGCGATTGTCTCCAAGTATTTGGCGGAACACGGCATTATCATTGAAAAGACCGGGCTTTATTCGTTCTTTATTATGTTTACCATTGGTATTACGAAAGGCCGCTGGAATTCAATGGTGACGGAATTACAACAATTTAAAGATGATTACGATAACAATTTACCGCTGTGGCGCGTCTTGCCCAAGTTCGTGAAAAAGCACCCACGCTATGAGCGCATTGGTTTGCGCGATCTTTGCCAGCAAATTCACGAAATGTACAAAACCTACGATGTAGCCAAAATCACAACCAATATGTATCTGTCAGAAATCGAACCTGCGCTCTTGCCATCAGAGGCCTGGGCAAAAATGGCGCACCACGAAGTGGAACGCGTACGGATCGATGAGCTGGAGGGGCGGGTGACGGCCATGCTGGTTACCCCTTACCCACCGGGAATCCCATTATTGGTGCCAGGTGAGCGATTTAACCAAACGATTATTCGCTACTTGCAATTTGCGCGCGATTTTAATAATAGTTTTCCCGGGTTTGAAACCGATGTTCACGGTTTGGTCAAAGATACCGTTAACGGCATTGAAGACTATTATGTCGATGTAGTCGCCCAGTAATACAAAACACCCGCTAAGAGCGGGTTTTTTGTATATAAAAATCCATAAGAATAAAGAGGAATTTTATGAAAACGCTGTGTTTTGTGCATCGCCTCAAGCCGATAACGGCTTGGGGATTGGGTTTTTTAGTGTGTAGCCAGTTGGGTTTGGTGTCATGTAGCCCGACGGAATCCAAGCCTGCGGCCTTGCCGGCAGTATCTGTCGATCGCGATATCAACCGCTGGCCGCAATTAAAACTGCCCTTTGACCCGGCTGAAACCCAGGCCATCAATGCCAAGATCGAGCAGCTGTTAAAAACCATGACCTTGGAGCAAAAAGTCGGGCAAATGACGCAAGCCGAAATTGGTTTTGTCACACCCGATGATGTTCGGAAATACCATTTAGGATCTGTATTGGAAGGCGGCGGCAGCTATTTGGATGGCAACAAATTCGCCACCATTGATGAGTGGCTGGCGCGTTTGGACCAATTTTATGCAGCCGCAACCGATACCCGCGATGGCGGCCCGGCGATTCCATTAATTTGGGGAACCGATGCCGTTCATGGTCACAATAAAGTGCTGGGCGCAACGATTTTCCCGCACAACGTGGGCTTGGGTGCCACCCGCAATCCACAACTGGTCGAAGAGATTGCGCGCGTTACGGCGGTGGAAACAATGGTCTTAGGCAAAGACTGGACCTTTGCGCCGGAGATATCGGTCACGCGCAATGATCGTTGGGGTCGTACTTACGAAGGTTACAGCGAAGAGCCGGGCCTGGTAGCGGAATTAGGCAAAGCGGCTGTCGAAGGGTTTCAAGGGCGCGCCGGAACGGATTCCTTTATGAATGGCCAGCGTTTACTGGCGACTGCAAAACATTACATTGGCGATGGCGGAACGGAAAATGGCGTGGACCGCGCCAATACACTCGCGAGTGAGCCAGATTTAATTCGGCTGCATGCGCCCGGATATTTTGCGGCGATTGAAGCCGGTGTGTTATCGATTATGGCATCGCACAGCAGTTGGCAAGGCACACGCATGCATGGCCACCAGTATTTATTAACCGATGTTCTTAAAAATCGTTTGGGATTTGATGGTTTTGTGGTGGGTGACTGGAATAGTCACGCGTTAATTCCTGGCTGCAAACCTGATAATTGCCCGGCTGCCATTATGGCAGGGGTTGATATGTTTATGGTGCCTGAGCACTGGAAGTCGTTTATTGCCAATACCGTGCAACAAGTCAAAGAGGGCGTGATTCCTGAATCGCGAATAAACGATGCCGTCGCGCGCATTTTGCGCAGTAAATACCGCGCCGGCATCATGGATTCGCCCAAGCCTTCAAGCCGCCCCTTGGCTGGGAAAAAAGCGCTGTTTGCAGCGCCTGACCATATCGCCTTAGCGCGCCAGGCCGTGCGCGAATCGGCGGTGTTGATTAAAAATAACCCGGCGGCTAACGCCAAACCCCTTCTGCCCTTACACCCGAAACAGCGCATTTTAGTGGTCGGCCCTGCCGCCGATGATATTGGACGTCAATCGGGTGGCTGGACACTCTCGTGGCAGGGCACTGGCACCACTAATGCCGATTTTCCGAAAGGCCAATCGATTTACCAAGGTATAAAGCAGCAAGTGGCGGCTGCCGGTGGCAAGGTCGAGCTATCACTGGGTGGCGATTTTCAACACAAGCCGGATGTCGCGATTATGGTATTTGGTGAAAAACCTTACGCCGAGTGGCAGGGCGATATTAAAACCCTTGCCTGGCAATACCCTGATAAAACCGATGCCAAAATACTCGAGCAATTAAAAGCCCAAGGTATTCCTGTCGTCAGTATTTTTATATCTGGGCGGCCCTTGTGGTTAAATCGTGAAATCAACGCGAGCACAGCCTTTATTGCCGCCTGGTTGCCAGGTAGCCAAGGCGGGGCCCTCGCTGATCTGATCTTCACGTCTGCTAATGGCGATATGCAGCAGGACTTTACAGGCACACTCCCGCTCAGCTGGCCCAAACGCGCAGACCAGGCGGAAGTGAATTGGGGGGATAGCGATTATGATCCGCTCTTTCCGATGGGTTATGGTCTGCGCTACAGCGCGCCCACGAGCCTGCTTGCGGATCTTGACACCGACATAGGCCGGGCGCTGGATGGCATTACATTAAATACGCCCTTGTTTAAAGGCCGCGCTCAAGCCCCCTGGGGCCTGTGGGTGGAATCGGGCGCGGAATCGGCGCTTTATCAAAGCGCGCTGATTAAGACGCCAGCCTTGCAGGTCACCGAGGCCGATCAAGACACGCAAGGTGATGCCCTGGATGTGAAATGGTCTGGTTCCGGCGAGGCGCAAATTGCCTTGCGAGCAGAGGATGTGCCTCTGCCATTTGGTGATTATGTGGCGCGCAACAGTATTATTGCCTTTGATATTTACCGCTTATCCAAGGCGAGCCAGCCGCTTTACCTGGTGATGCGCGACAATAAAAAAGCGCACAAAATCGAGATGAATTTAAAGTTTAATGCCTCGCCCATCAATGAGTGGAATCGCTTATCAGTGGATATCGCCTGCTTTGAAAAAGCCGGTTTGGATATGGCCTATATCCAGGATGCCCTGGCGATTCAAACGGCGGGCGCCGTGCATTTTAGGCTGGCGAATGTTCAAATCGAACCGGATATGGCGGATAAAGCGGCCTATCGCTGCCGCTAAATTCTGGCGCCCTTCAGCGCGGGCTCGATTCAACCCCGCCCAGCACAAGGCCCCGCTTCGCACAAGGATGTGCCTTTTACCGCTGATCTGTTGAGGGGGTTGCCATCGCGCCCGCGACGAGAAGAGTAGCTGCCGCAAGACGGGGCTTTTGTTACCATGCAAGCCTTCATTTTTGGCTTGATTCGAGGTTACCATGCCCGTTTACCGCTCTAAAACGTCAACTGCTGGCCGCAACATGGCGGGGGCTCGTGCTTTGTGGCGCGCCACCGGGATGAAAGACGACGATTTTCAAAAGCCGATTATCGCTGTCGTCAATTCCTTCACCCAGTTTGTGCCGGGGCACGTCCACCTCAAGGATTTGGGCCAGCTGGTAGCCCGCGAAATTGAAAAGGCGGGTGGTGTTGCCAAAGAATTTAATACCATTGCCGTGGATGATGGTATTGCCATGGGTCATGACGGCATGCTCTACAGCTTGCCGAGTCGCGACGTGATTGCCGACAGTGTTGAATACATGGTCAATGCCCACTGTGCGGATGCCATGGTGTGTATTTCCAATTGCGACAAAATCACACCCGGTATGCTGATGGCGGCTATGCGATTAAACATCCCCGTGGTATTTGTCTCGGGTGGGCCCATGGAAGCGGGCAAAACCAAACTCAGCGAGCACAAACTCGACCTAGTCGATGCCATGGTGATAGCCGCTGATGACAGCGCCAGCGATGAAACCGTCGCCGAGTACGAGCGCAGTGCTTGCCCCACCTGCGGCAGCTGCTCGGGCATGTTTACGGCCAACTCCATGAACTGCCTGACGGAGGCTCTCGGCCTCAGCCTGCCTGGAAATGGCACTGTCCTCGCCACCCACAGTGACCGCGAACAGCTGTTCAAGCAAGCGGGGCGCTTGATTGTGGATTTGGCGCGCCGCTATTACGAGGGCGAGGATGCGCGCGTCTTGCCCAGGTCCATCGGCAGCGTCAAAGCCTTTGAAAACGCTATAGCGCTGGACATTGCGATGGGTGGCTCCACCAACACTATCTTGCACTTGTTGGCTATAGCGCTTGAAGCGGAAGTCGACTTCACCTTGAAAGACATAGACCGCCTGTCGCATAAAGTGCCGCAGCTGTGCAAGGTTGCGCCCAATACCCCGAAATACCATATCGAAGACGTACACCGCGCCGGCGGTATTATGGCTATTTTGGGCGAACTGGATCGTGCCGGGTTATTGCATACCGACTTGCCCACTGTGCACAGCAACACCCTCGCCGATGCGCTCAATCATTGGGACATACTGCGTCAGCCGAGCCGTGAAGTGCTGGAGTTCTACAAGGCGGGCCCCGCAGGCATCCCCACGCAAGTGGCTTTCAGCCAGAGCACACGTTGGCCAACGCTCGATGCAGACCGCATGAATGGCTGCATTCGCAACCTTGAGCACGCCTATTCACAAGAGGGCGGCCTGGCCGTTCTCTACGGTAACCTGGCCGAAGACGGCTGCGTGGTGAAGACGGCGGGTGTTGATGAAGAGATTTGGGTGTTTGAAGGTCGAGCCCATGTCACAGAAAGCCAAGACGACGCCGTGGCTAACATTCTGGCAGGCAAGGTACAGGCCGGCGACGTTGTGATAGTGCGTTACGAAGGTCCCAAAGGCGGCCCCGGCATGCAAGAGATGCTCTACCCCACCAGTTATTTAAAATCCAAAGGCTTGGGCAAAGTCTGCGCCCTGCTCACCGACGGTCGCTTCAGTGGCGGTACCAGTGGGTTATCTATCGGTCATGCCTCGCCCGAGGCCGCCGCCGGTGGCACCATTGGCCTCGTCAAAGATGGCGATCCGATCCGCATCGATATCCCCAATCGCCGTATCGATGTATTGGTGAGCGATGCCGAACTCGCCGAGCGCCGCGCCCAACAAAACCTAATCGGCTGGAAGCCCGCCAAACCCCGCCCCCGCAAAGTCAGCCCCGCCCTCAAAGCCTACGCCTACTTTGCAACCAGCGCGGATAAGGGGGCGGTGCGGGATTTGAGTAAGTTGGATTAGTTTTTTGGGGGGCTATTCAGCCCCTTTTTTATTTAGTTTTAAGTTCTGACCAAGCGGTGTTTCTGCGCAAATTCTTGTAGGGATGCTCAAGCTGTCCCTGCTACGACGCATGCGTGCGTGAGAGCGATGGCAATAGAGTGAGCATAATTATGGATTATACGTTTTATAAATTCAGTGATTTTTCTGGCGCGATGCACATTCTTGATGGTACGTTAAAGTTTTCTAAGCCCAGTAGCTTTAATGATCCTTTTGATTGTTTACCCGGCGTTAAATCAGTAAGGCTTGATGACCAGAGAGTGGTAGAAAGATTTCAACAGCAGAATAGAGAGCCGACGCTGCGGGAAAAAATGGCATTTTCTTGTCAGATTAATGACCCGAATTATCATAGAGAACAAGCAGATAGTTTGCGTATCTTGAGCCTAACAAAAAGTAAAAAAAATATCCTCATGTGGTCACATTATGCAGATCAACACAGGGGGGGCTTGTTTTGAGTTGGATTTATCTCCGGATACTATAAATCAAAAACCTTCTTCACCTAATAACCATTGGACAGCTTTTCCTGTTTGTTATGATATGACTCGCCCTATTATCGATCCTATAGGGACAGAAAGTTTTGAGAAAGTCGCTTTAACTAAGCATGAGGATTGGCGTTATGAAGCTGAGTATCGAATTGTTAGGGTTTGCTCTAAACATATTTATGGTGAGGTGGGAGAAATATATCAATACCCGAGAGAAAAATTTTTAAAAAAGGTATTTTTGGGGCGCAGAATGGACGACGATGATAAGAAGCGAGAAATCCGAGAAAAAATTGATCAAGTTAGCGCTGATTTAAATATAACCATTGAGGTCTACCAGGCAAAGCTATCTCTGTACACCTATGAGGTAGAGTTTGACCTACTTTCTTAGATTCAATCTCGTTACTCGGTTTTTCCTGTAATATCTCCTTCAGTTCCGGTAGAGGGTTTTAATTAATCACCTCCCTCGTTTGCCAACCGAAACAGCCATTGAGTAGAATGGCCGCCCGCTGTTGGCTAGGTGCGCCCTCGGCGTCTGTTCCCATAGTTTAATGGATAAAACGAGGCCCTCCTAAGGCCTAGATGCTGGTTCGATTCCAGCTGGGAACGCCATTTTCCTTTCTCTATCGCTGTTCCGCTGTTGTGATACCGCGCGCCGCGGCACTGGCGAGCCCTCGACGGGTTAATGCTAGAGGCGATCTATGAGTGCTTGATAGCGCGCCAAGTGGGCTTCGGGTGCGGAAAAGGCACCGGGAATCAACGCCATACCCCAATAGCCTGTGGGCCAACCAATGGCGTCGCCGTGATCCACCCCGGACCAGACGGCCCAAGGCGTTTGACCGCCGCTTGCAGAGTGACAGGTGACTACCCCGTCGTTATCCCCGCTTGGATCAGGCCCACCGAGTTGCCCAATCGCCTGCGCCAGGGCATAAACCGGCGAGCGTTGGTGCAGCGGTTTATCCTGTAAGCGGCACACGATGTTGTGATACTGCACCCAGGGTTGATCCGTGTCTTGCAGGCTGTCGCGCAGGGTTAAGTCGGGCAGTGCGGCTAGCGATTGCAGCAAGGCCAGGCGCCAAGGTGTTGGGATGAGCGGCAAGAGGCTGGAGTGTTGCGCGAGCAGTGCATCGGCGACGGGCGAGCCGAAATGCGGAGTCGCAATGGTGATTAACCGGGTGATGCGCCGCCCGACGGGGTGGCGCGCTATAACGCGCCTGGCATCCAGCCCGCCCATGCTGTGGCCAATCACCCAAATAGGGGAGTCGTCGGGCCAGTGGGCTGCAATTTGTGTGGCGAGTTGCGTGCTACGGCTATCTAAATTGCCGAGCGCCGCTACCGTGGGTTCAAGCACCTCAAACCCCGCTCGCTCAAAGAGCGGGCGCACACCATTAAAATAGCGGGTGCCGAGCAGGGCGTTTTTTTCGCCAAATCCCAAAATGCCGTGCGCCAAAACCAGTTTTGCCATGATGGTCTCGTGTTAACCGTGATCAGCTCTTTAGCCAGTTCATCAGTTTAAACCGATTTACGCGCCTGCCCCGCTATAAACTCGGGTGCTAGGCGCCGGTTTTCGGGGCTCGTGTTAGGATAATGCCCCCTTTTTAAAGCCGAGAGATTCTATGCATTGCCCTTTTTGCCAAGCTGCCGACACCAAGGTGGTGGATTCGCGCTTAGTGGCGGAAGGTGGACAGGTTCGGCGCCGCCGCGAATGTCAGGAGTGCAAAGAGCGCTTCACCACCTTTGAAATCGCCGAGTTATTGCTGCCACGCATTATTAAACAAGATGGTTCACGCGAGCCATTTGACGAGGACAAGCTGCGCGCAGGCCTGCAGCGTGCGTTGGAAAAACGTCCGGTGGGGGTGGAGGCTGTTGAAGCGGCAATCAATCAGATCAAGTGTTTTTTACAAGCGATGGGCGAGCGGGAAGTGCCCTCGCGGGTGGTGGGCGAAAAAGTGATGGAGGTGCTACGGAAGCTGGATGGCGTGGCTTATGTGCGTTTTGCGTCTGTGTATCGCAGCTTTCAAGATCTCGACGAGTTTCGCGCCGAGTTAGACCGCTTGCAGCGAGAAGCCCCCCATGACGATGCCTAATATATGCACCGATCATGATCATGTTTGGATGACAAAAGCCTTAGCACTCGCGGAGCGCGGGCTTTATACCACCACGCCCAATCCTCGCGTGGGCTGCATCGTGGTTAAAAACGGCGAGCTGATTGCCGAAGGCTGGCACGAGCGAGCCGGCCAAGCTCACGCAGAAGTCGTGGCGCTGCGCGAGGCGGGGCCTCTGGCGCGCGGGGCTACCGCTTACGTCACGCTTGAGCCTTGCAATCACCACGGTCGTACCGGGCCTTGCAGTCTGGCGCTGATTGAAGCCGGTGTGGCGGAAGTGGTGTATGCGATGGTTGACCCCAACCCCCTGGTGGCCGGTCAAGGTTTGGCTCGCTTGCGATCTGCGGGCATCGCCCTGCGCGGCCCCGTGTGTGAGGCGTCGGCGCTTGCGCTCAATGTGGGGTTTGTTCAGCGCATGACCCAAAACCGCCCTTGGGTTCGGCTTAAGCTGGCGATGAGTTTGGATGGTCGAACGGCTATGGCCAACGGCGAAAGCCAGTGGATTACGGGCGAGGCAGCGCGCGAGGATGTTCAGCGCTGGCGCGCGCGCAGCTGTGCCATAGTCACAGGCTCAGGCACGGCCCTCGCGGATGCTCCGCAACTCACGGTGCGCTTGGCGGATGTCGGCCCCAATCCACGCCAACCCTTGCGGGTTCTGGTGGATTCCGACGGCAAAACGCCAGCAAATGCCCCACTGTTCACTGGCCCCGGCGAGGCCATTTTGGCCAGTGCGCAGCCACTGGCGCGCGCTCATTGGTTATTGCCGGGTTCTGACGGCAAAGTGGATTTACACGCATTGCTTGGCCGCTTGGCCGCTTGGCCCTGTAATGAAGTCTTGATTGAAGCCGGTCCCCGTTTAGCCGGGGCCTTTTTGCAGCAGGGTCTCGTCGATGAGCTGGTGATCTACATGGCCGGCAAACTACTGGGCTCCAGCGCCCGCCCCTTGGTCGACTGGCCCCTAACTCACTTGGCCGAGGCTCCCGCGTTTGACATCCAAGCCATCACGCCCGTAGGCGAGGATTGGCGCATTCTGGCGAGGCCGCGGTAGGAGGTTTTTGGCGTTGATGCTGAGTTGACCCCGAACTCGTATGCCTGGCCTCTGAAAAACAGGTTGCCACTTAGGATGTGCCTGTCGCCCATATTCGCCTCATTAAGCCCCCATTTATCCAACCCCCCGCCTAGAGGCGATTGGCGTATCATGGCGCCCCTTGACGCTAGGGTTGGGGCGTTGTGGCTTTTTTAGGTTGAGGTGGCACTCTGTATGTTTACTGGCATCATCGAAGCTGTTGGCACTGTGGCCGCTTTAGAGCCGCGCCAAGGGGATTTGCGTGTGTTGATTGAAGCGCCGGATCTGGCTTGGGCGGGGGTTGCGCTCGGCGATTCGATTGCGGCTAACGGCGTGTGTTTAACCGTGGTGCAGCTGACCGGTCAAGGTTACTGGGCCGATGTGTCGACGGAGACCCTGGCCCATACCACGCTGGCGCACTGGCGACTGGGCACGCGGGTCAATCTCGAAAAGGCACTGACGCCGCAAAGCCGTTTAGGTGGCCATTTGGTGAGCGGCCACGTTGACGGCGTTGGCGAAGTATTGCACCGCCACCCGGACGCCCGCAGCCACCGCTTTACCCTGCGCGCGCCAGCGGTGCTTGCGAAATACATCGCCCATAAGGGCTCTATCACCGTTGATGGCACTAGCCTCACTGTCAATGCCGTCAACGGGGCGGACTTTGAATTAAACATAGTGCCGCACACGCTCGCCCATACTGTAATGGGCGATTACCAGGCCGGCACGCGCGTCAATCTGGAAGTCGACGTCATCGCTCGCTATGTTGAACGCTTACTGCTGGGCGCAGAGGCGGCACAGCCCGCTGCCCGCTTGTCGGCAGAATTTTTGGCTGAAAACGGCTACATGCGTTAAGCGCCGGCCAGACTGGAGGTTTTTGTGGCACTCAATAGCCCTGCTGAACTCATCGACGCCATTCGCCAAGGCAAAATGGTCGTTCTGATGGACGATGAAGACCGTGAAAATGAGGGTGATCTCATCATGGCGGCCGAGCAGGTACGCCCAGACGATATCAATTTTATGGCCAAATACGCGCGCGGCTTGATTTGCCTGACCCTGAGTGAGGCGCGCTGTCGACAATTGGCGCTGCCTTTGATGGTGCGCGACAATCGCGCCGCCCACAGCACCAATTTCACCCTGAGCATCGAGGCCGCAGAGGGTGTTACGACGGGTATCAGCGCCGCAGACCGCGCTCATACCATTCGTACTGCGGTCAAAGCGGGCGCAAATCCGCAGGACCTGGTACAGCCTGGGCATATTTTTCCGTTGATGGCGCAACCCGGTGGTGTCTTGACGCGGGCCGGGCACACGGAGGCCGGCTGTGATCTTGCCCGTTTAGCTGGCTTTGAGGCGGCAGGGGTGATCGTTGAAATCATGAATGACGATGGCACCATGGCGCGAAGGCCCGATTTGGAAGTCTTTGCCCGGCAGCACGGCTTGATGATTGGCACCATCGCGGACCTGATTCAGTACCGCATACTGCACGAAAAAACCGTCACCTGTATCAATAGTCGCCAAGTCACCACCGCCTATGGCCCCTTTACGCTCAAGACGTATTTTGACAGTACGTGTAACGAGCACCATTTTGCGCTGGTGAAAGGCCAGCCCACACCCGATGAGCCCACCTGGGTACGGGTACATGTGGCCTCGACCGCGCGCGATTTATTAGCCCTGCAAAGCCCGAACCGCCAAGACAAACCCTGGAGCGTGCAGGCCGCGCTCGCTAAAATCGCTCGCTGTGATGCCGGCGTGCTGGTGCTGATTTGCCACAGTGAAACCACAGCCGAAATTGAAGAGAGTATTGATGGTTTACTGGCCGGCCGACGGCCTCAGCCCAAGCCCGAATTGGCTTATAAGCAAGTCGGCACCGGATCGCAAATATTGAAGGACCTGGGCGTCTGTAAAATGCGTGTGCTGAGCGCACCCTTTAAGTTCAGTGCTTTGTCGGGCTTTAATCTGGAAGTGGTGGATTACTTGGCGCCCGATTGACCGCGCCTAACCAAGAGGCTCATTCCCTTGCTCAATCACCATTACCTTTGCTCAATTACCATTACCCAATCACAATCCGCATCGATTAAACCATTCATCGCGAGATAAGAGGAGACGCCATGAACGTCATTGAAGGTCATTTTAAACAGGTACAAGGTCGCTACGCGCTGCTGGTCAGTCGCTGGAATAGCTTTGTTGTCGAGCATCTCAAAGACGGCGCGCTAGACACCCTGCGCCGCCACGGTGTCAGTGATGATGCCATCACGATTTACTATGCCCCAGGTGCTTTTGAGTTCCCCCTGGCGGCGCAAAAAATTGCCGCGACGGGAAAGTTTGACGCCATTATCGCGTTGGGCGCCGTGATTCGCGGTGGCACCCCCCATTTTGATTATGTGGCTGGCGAGTGCACTAAAGGCTTGGCTCAGGTGTCTTTAGCGGCGGGTTTGCCCATCACTTTTGGTGTGCTGACGGTGGATTCGATCGAGCAAGCGATTGAGCGCAGCGGCACCAAAGCCGGCAATAAAGGCAGTGAAGCCGCTCATACCGCCATTGAAATGGTCAGCCTGATCGCACAGATCTAACCTCTTTCGCCTTAGCGTACCCAACATGAATACACCCAATCCACTGCCCGCGCTGCGCAGTAAAGCTCGCCATTACGCCATGCAGGCTCTGTATCAATGGCATATGAATCAATCGCCTTTGCATCTGATCGAGGCCGAGTTTCGCACCGATAACGACATGAGCAAGGTCGATGTGAACTATCTGCACGAGCTGATTCATCAGGTTCCGCACCATTTGGCGCAGATCGAAACCGATTTTTTGCCGATGGTGAACGACCTCAGCCTGGATGAAATTGACCCCATCAGTCTCGCGATTTTGCGTCTCAGCGTTTATGAGCTACGTTTTCGCTTAGATGTGCCTTACAAAGTGGTGATCAACGAGGCGCTGAATCTCGCCAAGCGCTTTGGCGCGACTGACAGCCACAAATTTGTGAACGGGGTACTCGATAAGGTGGCGCCACGCCTGCGTGCCTTGGAAGTCAAAGCCGAGCGCGGCTAGGCGCCGGTCCGTGCCGCTCTCTCTGCCCTCGGCGATAACGGTATTTAAGTTGATATGACGGAATTTGAGTTGATCTACCGCTATTTTGCAGGGCAACAAACGGCAACTGGCTATGCGGAGCCGCTCGGAGTACGGCTCGGCATTGGCGATGACTGTGCCCTGCTGGCGCCGCCGCCCGGCAAATTATTGGCGGTGAGTCTCGATACCTTGGTCGCAGGAACCCATTTTCCCGAAAACGCCCGTCCCGGCCAGATTGCGACCCGGGCTTTGGCCACAGCGCTGAGTGATTTGGCGGCTATGGGCGCCGAGCCGCTGTGGTTTACGCTGGGTTTGACTTTACCTCAGGCAGATGAAGCCTGGATTGCCGAATTTAGTCAGCATTTATTTGCTTTTGCCAACACCCATGGCTGCACGCTGATCGGGGGCGATACCACTCGCGGACCCTTGGCGGTGACAGTGCAAGTGCATGGCGCCGTGGCGCCCGATAGCCGTATGAAGCGCAGTGATGCCCAAGCTGACGATGTTATTTACGTCACGGGGCATTTGGGTGATGGCGCGGCTGCGCTCGCCTTTTTACAGTCGCGTTTTGCCGTGGGGCCCAAGGCGGCACACTACTTAACGCAGCGGTTTTATGCGCCCTGCCCGCGCTGGCGCGAGGCTCAGTCTCTCGCGCCCCATGTGCATGCGGCGATCGATATTTCGGATGGGCTCTTTGCGGACCTTGGCCATATTTGTCATGCCAGTGGCTTGGGCGCGCGAATCGATGTCAATCGGCTGCCGTTGCACCCGCTTTGGGTGGATCAGGCCGACCATGATACGGCCATCGCTTGGGCTTTAACGGGCGGCGATGATTACGAGCTGTGTTTTACGGTGCCGCGCACTCAGGTTGCCGCCGTCGAAGCCCTCATTCAGCACCATCAGTTAACTGCCACCGCCATCGGCAAAATGACCGAAAGTCCCGGGCTTTATGTGTTTAATCACGGCAAGGCGATGGAGTGGGATCTCAGCGGTTTCCAGCATTTTTAACCCTAAAAGACGTTTTATTGGAATCACATCACCATGTCACCGCAATTTCGCACCCTTCCCTCAGGCTTGCCTGGGCCCAGCTTTCAACAGCTGCTGCAAAAGCCCAGCGCCCTCTTAGCCTTTGGTTTTGGTAGCGGTTTATCGCCTAAAGCGCCGGGTACGGCGGGAACCTTGGCGGCAGTGCCCTTCCTGTGGGGGCTGAACCAACTCTCTCTCTATACTTACCTAGGCGTGACGCTGGTTGCGTTTTTACTGGGGGTTTGGCTGTGTGAGCGCTGCTCGCGCTGGCTGGGTGTTCATGACCACGGTGGGATTGTCTGGGATGAGTTTGTTGGATTTTGGATCGCCTGTATTGCGTTGCCGCCCGGTTGGCTGTGGTTGCTGGCGGCTTTTGCGCTCTTTCGGTTTTTTGACGCGCTCAAACCCTGGCCCATTAGCTGGCTGGATAAAAATCTGCACGGCGGTTTTGGCATCATGGTGGATGATGTCGCAGCGGGGGTGGCCAGCCTTATTTGTTTGCAGGTGGCGGCTGTCTGGCTGCCATAAGGCCGCGACCTTTTGGCTGGCCCGCGCTAAGCGCTATCCTCTGATAATCGGGCTCCTGCTTCTGCTCGCGGCCCCGCCAGTCCTCGCGCAAACAGATTCCAGCGCGGGAGTCTCGGCCACACCTTTGCCGATTCCGGTCGTGGTCAAGGCACTCTTTCCTGGGCGCGCTTTTTTGATGGTACAGGGCGCACCCCGGCTTTTGAAAGACGGGCAAAGCTCGCCAGATGGCATCACTCTCGTGCGTGCGACCAGCCAGTTTGCGCAAATTCGTTATGGCGGGCAGCTCTACAGTTTGTCGCTTAACCGCCAGGTGGGTGCCGATTATGGCCAGGCCCGCCCAGCCCGCACGGAACTCAAGCGCGATCGAGACGGCCACTTCACCACGCCTGGGCGTATCAATAACGAGTGGGTCGAGTTCATGGTGGATACGGGCGCAACGGCGGTCACGCTCAACAGCCACACGGCAAGCTTGCTCGGTATCGATTACCTCAATCGGCCGAGTGTTACCGTCCAAACCGCCAATGGCAATACACAAGCCTACCCAGTAATATTGGCGGCCGTTGCTGTGGGCGATATTGTGGTAACGCGGGTTGATGCCTTGGTGATTGACGGGCGTTTTCCCAAAACACTACTGCTCGGTAACAGCTTTTTAAGCCGCGTGAAGCTGGCACAAGATGACAATCTCCTGACGCTTGAAGCCCACTTCTAATACTAATACAAGCTAATACAAGCGCGATCTTCCCGCGCCTGGACCGGTTGGGTGCTACTGTCTTGGCCCTCGCGTTCGCCCACACCCAGATGTTTGACTCGATTGTAAAGGCCCCTCGTGACTGCCAAACCCGTGACAGAGCAATTCCGTACAGAGCAACTTGGTACAGAGCAACTCGCTACAGAGCAACTCAATACAGAGCCGCCCAGTGCAGAGCAATCCGCGACAGACCAACCCCTGATCTCGGTCCCGCCAGAAGCCGCTGAAGGCACAACCTGTCGTTATGTTGACTCCTGCCAGCTCCCAACCCGCTTTGCCACCTTTACCTTGCACGGCTTTGCTGATACCCAAAACCACAAAGAGCATGTTGTGTTGACCTTAGGTGATGTCGGTGATGGCCGGCCTGTGCTGTCGCGCGTGCACTCCGAATGTTTAACGGGTGATGCTCTGTTTAGCTTGAGATGCGATTGTGGCGCCCAGCTGGAGGCCGCCCTTGAGCGCATTGCACAAGAAGGGCGTGGCGCTGTATTTTATCTGCGGCAAGAGGGGCGGGGCATTGGCCTCTTAAACAAGGTGCGTGCCTATCAGCTGCAAGATCAGGGGTTGGATACTGTCGAGGCCAATTTGCAATTGGGGTTTGCGGCAGATCAGCGCGAATACAGTCTGCTAAAACCGATGGCGAAGGCACTGAACATCCAAAGCTTGCAACTGATGACCAACAACCCTCGCAAGGTTGCTGCGCTTCGCGCCATAGGTTTAACGGTTGTTGAGCGCATTCCGCACAGCACCGGCAAAACCGATCACAACGAGTTTTATTTAGAAACTAAAAAAAACAAGCTCGGCCACTATTTGGATGAACTCTAGCGTTTCGAGGGAATCCCATCGGCTCGCACGAGGGTGGCATCAGTTTTGCGCTGGCCGAGCCCTGAGCGCTTCATGAATGCTTTTTGGGGATTTCTATGTCGCTTTTTCGTTCCGTTATCTGCATTTCTTTTGTCAGTATCTTGGCCGCTTGCAGCCAAACTCACAGTCGCAATACTCACCAAGACTGCCAAAACGCTGTGCGCCAAGCGGTCAACCCTGCCTTCCGGCCTGTGTCATCAGATGATCTTCGCTCACAAGCACCAGCTGACCCGACTCCGGCGCCTAAAGAAAATACAACCTATCAAGACTGCATGAAAACCACCCGTTAAGCGCGGTGATTTTCAGCAGATAAGACATTGGCTGCGTATAGGTGCCAGTTTTGTCGTGATTGATCGATCTGATCCTTAAGGGGTTTTTATGCGTTTGGCCACACAGCTGAAGTGGAGTGGGTTGGGTTTGTTGGTGCTGGTGCTCGCCATTGTCGCCTTGAAGGCGATTTCACCGCGCGCTAAGCCGCAAGCGCCCAAAGCGCCTGAACCCCTAGCCGTGGACGTGGTGATGGCCAGCCCCATGCCCACCGCCATACCGATTCGCACGCAAGGCCTTTTGCAGCCCAAGCATCAGGTGAAGCTCTCATCCCCCGTACAGGGGCCTGTTATTCATACCGCTGCTGCCTGGGTTGCGGGCGCCCAGGTGGCTGCCGGCGAGCTACTGCTCGGCATTGATGCCACCGCCTACCGCGAGCAGGTTGAGCAGGCGAGGGCGCGCCTAGCCGCAGCCACTTTGCTGGTGGCCGAAGAGCGTGCCCGTGCATTTCAGGCCAAAAAAGAATGGCGGCAACTCGGCAATGCCGATGCCAATGCACTTTTTTTACGGGAGCCACAGCTCGCCAAAGCCAAAGCCGAGCAGCAAGCGGCAGAGGCCGCCTTGGCTCATGCTGAGCGCAATCTGGCCTGGTGCCAGGTCAGGGCACCTTTTGCTGGGCATATTCAGCAGGTTTACACCCAACTGGGCGCTTGGCTGGCTCCCGGTGCGCCGCTAGCGGATCTCGTAGACCCTTCTGTGGCCTTGGTCGAGCTGCGCTTGCCGGAGCGGCTTGCCAATCAAGTGAGCGCCTTGCCGGTAGCTGTAAACTTTCGCTCGGTTGAGGGCCAATCCGGTGCAATCGAGTGGACTGGCCAACTATTGCGGCGCGCGCCAAATCGCGACGCTAGCACGCGAGATTGGCTCTATTTCGCCGAAATTACTGCAACCTCTCAAGCCCCGCTGCGCTTTGGCACCTATGTCCAGGCAGACTTTCTGGGCGCGGTTGTGGAGGCTGTGGTGAAACTGCCCGTCTCGGCGCTGTACCAGGGGAAAACGGTTTTTTGGTTGGAGGCCGATAATCAAAATGGAACCGGTTGGCGTCTGGCGCACGCGCCTGTCACCGTTTTGCAGCAGGATCGTGACTGGGTTTGGCTGCAAGCACCTGTCGCTACCGAGGTGCCCTATGTGGTGCGCGACCAAGGCTTGTTGCAGCCGGGAATGGCGGTGGCGCGGCTCGATCAGCTGTCTTTGCCTGCCGTACCTCAAAAGGCCCCTGCGCTTGAGGCGGTAGCGCCATGAATCGCCTGATTCAATGGTTTGTGGAGCACCCCATAGCCGCTAATTTGTGCATGGTGTTGATTGTGTTGGGCGGGCTTTTCAGCCTACCCAAGCTCGATAAAGAAGTGTTCCCGAGCATAGCGCTGGGGCGCATCCTGATAACCGTGCCTTACCCGGGTGCCGGTCCGCTGGATGTGGAGCGCCAGATAGTGGTGCGTCTTGAAGAGGCCATATCCAGCTTGACGGGCATTGAACGCATCCAGAGCGAGGCGCGCGAAGGCGTGGGAACTGTCACGGTCGAAGTCGCCAAAGGTCAGCCGGTTGCAGACTTGTTAAACGATATTAAAACCCGGGTCGATGCTATCCCCAGTTTGCCGATCGATGCCGAAAGGCCGCAGGTGCAGGAGTTGATGGCGCGGCGTGAGGTGATGAGCCTTGCGCTTTTTGGCGACTTGCCGGAGCAGGAATTAAAACGCGAAGGCCGCCTCCTGCGCGAAGCGCTAAATCAATTGCCGTCGGTGTCCTTGGTGGAGCTGCGCGCCACCCGCGCCGAGGAAATCAGTATTCAGTTGACGCGAGATGCCCTGCTGGCACACCAACTCACCTTTGATGAGGTCGTCAAGGCGATTCGCGCCTCGTCTTTGGATATGCCTGCCGGGGTGTTGCGCACCGCCAATGGCACTATTCAGGTGCAGACGAGAGGGTTGGGGAGCCAGGCAGCCGACTATGCCGCACTGGTGTTGCGTGCGCTGCCGTCGGGTGGAGTCTTGCGCTTAGGCGATGTCGCGACCATTGAAGACGGTTTTGAGGCCAAATCCCAGCGCGCTCACTTCAATGGTAAGCCGGCCATTTTTTTAGACGTGTTTGTTACCGACAACCCAGACATTCTGGCTGCGACCCAAGCGGTCAAAGCGTATATGGCGAGCCCATCACATCGGTTGTCGCCGGCCCTGTCCTTGGCCATAGCGCGCGACTGGTCAGTGCTGTTTGAAGGTCGGATGAACCTGTTACTGAGCAATGCGCTGATGGGCTTATGCTTGGTTTTTGTCGTGCTCATGCTGTTTTTGCAACTGCGTTTGGCGCTGTGGGTGAGTTCTGGCATTGCGGTCGCCTTTTTGGGGGCTCTGTGGTGGCTGCCGGCGACGGGCGTGAGCGTCAACATGGTCAGCATGTTTGCGATGATTTTGGTGCTGGGCATTTTGGTGGACGATGCCATTATCGTGGGCGAGAGCATTTACGCGTCGCATCAGCGCGGCATGCAGGGTGCTGCTTGTGCCGCCAGCGGTGCCAAAGCCGTGAGCAAGCCGGTGCTGTTTGCCGTGGTCAGCACCATGATTTTTTTTGCACCCATGCTGCTTTTGCCCGGCGTTATGGGCGATATGACCAAGCCAATCCCGGTTGTTGTCTTGCTGTGTTTGTTTTTTTCCTTGTTCGAATCCCTCTTTATTTTGCCGGCACATTTGCGCCATATTCCGGTAGCGCCTAAAACTCGGTCGCCCTGGATGCAGAAACTGGAAGATGGGCGCCGGTTTTTTGCCGATGGCTTGGAGTTTTTTGCGGCAAACCGGTTTCGCCGATGGGTGGAAGCCTCAGTGCGTCACAGTCTGATCACAGCGCTGGTCTTTATGAGCGCCTTTGTTATCAGTGTCTTGTTAGTTGTCTTTGGATTTATTCGCGGCAGTTTTATGCCGACAGTGCCGAGCGAATTTCTCAACCTGACGATTGAGCTACCTGAGGGGGTCGCGTTTGAGCGCACTGAAGCACTTATGCAGCGGGTAGAGGCCGCGACGGAAAGGCTGAAAACCGACCCGGAAATCATGCGAGCCAATGCCAACCAACCCTTTATAGAGAGTTTGCAAGTCTGGGCGAGCGAAAATGTCTTACGCGCCACCTTGGCGCTCAAGCCGCCAGAGGTGCGTGAGGTTGGGGCTCAGGCGGTGACGCGGGCTTGGCGGGACGCCATTGGCGATATTCCGGATGCGGAAAAGTTCTCGCTCGCTTTTACCATCAATCAAGTTGGCGAGGCCATCAGCTTGCGCCTCAGTGTGGCAAGTGATGACGCGGCGGTCATAGAGCGGGCGCTGGCGGATGTGAAAGGCGCCCTGAGTCGTTACCCCGGAATCTACGATGTTGCCGATACGTATCAAACCGCACGCAACGATATTGAACTCGATTTGCACGCGAGCGCTGAGTCACAAGGCTTCAGTCTGCAATCGGTGGCGCGTCAGGTGCGCCAGGCCATTTATGGCGAAGAGGTTCAGCGCATAGCGCGCGAGGGTGAGGATGTGCGGGTCATGGCGCGCTACCCGGAGGCCGCGAGAACCAGTCTGGAGGATCTGGCCAGCGTGCCTGTCTCGTCACAAACCGGTCAAGTCGCTCGCCTTGACCAAGTGGCTGATATGGCCTTTGTGCCGGGTTATACCCGTATCCAACGCGAAGATCGCCAACGCTTGTTTACTATCACGGCTGAACTCAAAAAGTCAGCCGCCGTCAGTGCCAACCAAATTGTCGCCGACCTCATGACCTTCCAAAAACCCGAGTGGCAGCAGCGCTATCCGGGTTTTCAATTGAGCCTTGGGGGCAACATGGAAAGTGAGAGCGAATTTAAGCGCGACACGCTCTTGTATTTTATTTTGGCGCTGGTGCTGATTTACGGCCTCTTTGCTGTCGCATTCAACTCCTATGTATTGCCCGCGTTGGTATTGCTGGCGGTTCCATTTGGTTTCATGGGGGCTGTTTTTGGTCATTTGCTGCTCGGGTTTGAAATCAGCATGATGAGCATTTTGGGCTTTTTGGCCTGTGCGGGCGTGGTGGTGAACGATAATTTGGTGCTGCTCGATCGGGTAGTTCAGTTGCGCCAAGCAGGTGCCAGCGCCTGGCGAGCCGCAACCCAAGCGGCTTCCGACCGGTTTCGCGCCATTATTTTGACGTCACTCACGACATTTGTCGGGCTTGCGCCTATGTTGCTGGAAGAGAGCACCCAAGCACGGTTTTTAATTCCGATGGCGGTGTCTTTGGCATTCGGGGTTTTGTTTGCCACTGGTGTTACGCTTTTACTCGTACCCAGTCTTTATTATGGGGCCTCTCGACTCAAGCACTACCTTGGTATTGGCAATCCTGTGCCAGTTGCTTAAATTGCCGCACAGGTCACGTGCGGGGTTAGCGAGGCTGGGTTAGCTTAGAGCCCCGGCGTGATCTATGCTCAGCGCACGGGATAGGTCGCCTATGGCGTCCTATCCATGACGCATTACACGTGTTAATCCTTACGCGTGCAAACCCCTTAAGTGCTCTACACACCTGCGAGGATGTCGCAACATGCTAGGCCAGTTGGCGCCGGCGCTGTCGGCTAAAGAGGGTGGGTTAATGTGGCGGTCTGGTGGATGGTTTGGTGCATGTTGCCTGCTGATGTGGCTGGTGATGGCGGCTGTATCACCCGCCGTTCAAGCCAACACCCAAGACAGCCGCAAGTCGGTTCCCACTAATTCGATTATCGGCTCGAGTGGCCGCCAAATGAAGGCGAGCACCAGCTATGCCCCTCGGCCCCAAAATAAAAAAATCCAAGTCTATAAGTATTCCGAAAACGGCATAGCGTCCTACTCTGACCGCCCGCCGCGCGGCCAAACTTATGAAGTGCTCACCTATCGGTGTTTTGCCTGCGATGTCAATTCGTCCATTGACTGGCACAACATAGCGCTCCATCGCGAAAAATATTCCCCTCTGATCGATTCAGCCGCAAAAACCCACGGTGTTGACCCAGCATTGGTAAGAGCTGTAATTCATGCCGAATCGGCATTCCGTGCCGATGCAACCAGCTACAAAGGCGCCGCCGGATTGATGCAGTTGATGCCTGGAACGGCCGACGATCTGGGGGTGACTGATCGTTATGACCCAGCCGATAATATTTACGGGGGCGTCAAATACTTGGCGTATTTATTGGACGAATTTAATGGCGATACCCAGCTGGCAACCGCAGCCTATAACGCGGGGCCAGGTGCTGTGCGTAAGCATGGCGGTATACCGCCTTATGCCGAAACCCAAGCCTATGTAAAGCGTGTTGCCATATTGGCAGAGCGTTATCGCGGGTAATAAAAAACCCGTACCCCAAAGCACGAGGGAGGATGTAACGGGGTACGGGGGCTTTAAAAAGTGGCCTGATTGTCAAAGGGCCAGGCTAAGGCCCACAAACAGTGATGTTCAACGATTCTTGCGTCCTGTACATCGGTAAGCGCTCCTTTGCAGTCAAACCTCACAAGCGAAAATCGTAAGAGTCTACCGGGCAAAGTACACATCAACCGGTAGACAGAGAGCCGTCGCAAGACGGAAGCGTTTACTCGTCGAGTAAGCGCGACAGCTCAACCGCCAACTTTTGGTTGATGGTGCGGCTCATAGCGTCGTTAGTGCGCGCCAGTTTGTCCATTTCCGCCGCTGTCGCAACACTCGCGGTTGAGGTGGCAGTTCTGGTGGCTGGCGCACTGACGTCTGATGTTACTAAGGCCAATGTAAATGGCTTGGCAACATCTGGCGTCCTGGCACCAACCTCGCTGGCTACTGCGGCTTCAGTCGCAATTGCAGCCAGTAAAAACACGGCAAATCGTTTCATGTGTCTTTCCTCGAAGTTAGGTTGATACCTTCCGAAACAGTGGGTGGCGTTTCGGTTGGGTGTGAAGTGTCACTTCACGCTACAAAAGGTAACGCAAATGTTACTGATTGCAAGCGGCCTCGTGTGAATTTTTTATTATGTAACTGTTTTTTATGAATTTAATACTTTTGGCTGCCGACAAAATGCCGTGCTGTCATGAGAAAGTTGTTACCCTTGCCTCACCCTATGGCGTTTAGTGATCGCGTGAAAGCGCACTAAATCGCCTCTGCAGAAGCCTCGGCGGAGGCGGCTGGCACAGTGAGAGATTTTTTGGTTGCGACCTTGTATACTGCCGCGCGTTTTTTCCCTTAAATTGAGTACAACCCCATGGCTGACTTATCGCTTTACCGAAATATCGGTATCTTTGCCCACGTAGATGCGGGTAAGACCACTACAACCGAACGTATCCTCAAGCTCACCGGCAAGATCCATAAAATCGGTGAGGTGCATGACGGCGCCTCCACGATGGACTTTATGGCGCAAGAAGCCGAGCGCGGTATCACCATTCAATCGGCAGCGACAACCTGCTATTGGAAAGGCCACCGCTTCAACGTCATTGATACCCCCGGCCACGTTGACTTTACCGTTGAAGTCTACCGTTCACTGAAAGTGCTCGATGGCGGTATCGGTGTATTCTGTGGCTCAGGTGGTGTTGAGCCCCAATCAGAAACTAACTGGCGTTATGCGAACGAATCCGAAGTCTCGCGTTTAATTTTCGTCAACAAGTTAGACCGTATCGGCGCAGATTTTTTGCGCGTGGTCGATCAAATTCAAAAGGTATTGGGTGCCAAGCCGCTCGTTATGACGCTGCCTATTGGCCGTGAGGATACCTTTGTGGGCGTGGTCGATGTCTTGACCCAAAAAGCCTACGTGTGGGATGACTCAGGTCAGCCCGAGAACTACACCGTTCAGGACATCCCTGCCGACATGGTCGACGATGTGGCCATGTACCATGAGCAACTGCTGGAAGCAGCGGTCGAGCAGGATGATGAATTGATGATGGCCTACATGGAAGGCGAAGTCCCTTCTATGGAAGACATCAAACGTTGTATTCGTATCGGTACCCGTAATCTCAAGTTCTTCCCCACCTTCTGCGGCTCGGCCTTCAAAAACAAAGGCATGCAGTTGCTGTTGGATGCGGTGGTGGATTATTTGCCCAACCCAACGGAAGTCGAACCCCAAGATCTGACAGACGAAGAAGGTCAGCCAACGGGTGAAAAGGCGCTTGTTTCTACTGATGAGCCTTTCCGCGCCCTGGCGTTCAAAATCATGGATGACCGTTTCGGTGCCTTGACGTTTATTCGTGTTTACTCCGGTAAGCTCGAAAAGGGCATGACCATCATGAACTCCTTCACCGGGAAAACTGAGCGTGTTGGCCGAATGGTAGAAATGCACGCCAATGACCGCAACGAAATCGAATCGGCGCAAGCGGGCGACATTTTGGCCATTGTCGGTATGAAAAACGTCCAAACAGGTCATACCCTCTGTGATCCTAAGTTCCCGTGCACATTGGAACCCATGATTTTCCCCGAGCCCGTTATCTCTATCGCTGTTGCGCCCAAAGACAAAGCCGGCGCTGAAAAAATGGCGAATGCGATTGGCAAAATGGTGGCAGAAGACCCGACTTTCCGCGTTGAAACTGACCAGGATTCCGGCGAAACCATTCTCAAGGGCATGGGCGAATTGCACCTCGACATCAAAGTCGACGTTCTGAAGCGCACCTACGGGGTTGAGTTGATTGTGGGCGAACCGCAAGTGGCCTACCGCGAAACCATTACGCGCGCCGTTGAAGACAGCTACACCCACAAGAAACAATCCGGTGGTTCGGGCCAATACGGCAAGATTGACTATCGCATTCGTCCCGGTGAAACCAATACCGGCTTCACCTTCAAATCAACCGTTGTGGGCGGTAACGTTCCAAAAGAGTTCTTCCCCGCGATTGAAAAAGGTTTTGCCAGCATGATGGGCGAAGGCCCCTTGGCCGGTTACCCGGTGCTGGACGTGGAAGTGGATCTGTTCGACGG
>JACCDR011711031.1_pt1 | contig 26642 bp, 28 predicted proteins | sample 7446431 | NCBI WGS metagenome assembly JACCDR01 (sample SAMN15323443, study PRJNA562643) | freshwater metagenome | isolation source: river surface water | place: USA:Blue River Watershed | collected 2017-08-17 | reverse complement strand
TTTTGATAGCTGTAACACGAAGCCCGCGATCTTGTAAGATGCGGGCAATTGAGGATGCTGTTACCCCTTTCCCTACTCCGGAAATCACACCACCAACAACGAAGATGTAAGAAGGGTTTTGTTTCATCAAGATCAAACGTTAAGGTATTTGCGGATTGCGAGCATACTCGAGAGTATGCCAAGCACAACTCCCACAAGTAAGACACTTCCTCCAATTGAGAAAAGATTGCTCACATAGTACGAAAAGATATTGATCCCCACTAGGTCAGCAGCATGGATACTGATCATGTATGTAACCGGCAAAAATATAACTAATGTAAGAAGCCATGCAAATGAACCATAAAGCACCCCTTCAAACATAAACGGTCCTCGGATATATGCACCAGAAGCACCCACAAGTCGCATAATGCCGATTTCTTCTCGTACCATATAGATAGTGAGACGAATCGTGGTATACATAATAATTACCGAAATAGCAGCAAGTACAATGGTAACAAGTAGTCCGAGACGTTGTGCATCAGTAATAAGATTGTTCAAACGATCAATAACAGCCTTATTTTGAGAGTAGTTAATACGCTCAATAATCTCGGCATTATCGCGAGCAACCTGACTGTCACCTTCGAGTACTCGAGCGATTGACTCATACTGACTCGAATCTTGAGCCATGATTCGAAGATTACCTCCGAATGGATTGTCTCCGAGCTCATCGAGCGCTTGAATGGTAAGGTAGTCATCTGCATGTCGATCACGGAACGCCATTACTTCTTGATCAGCTGAACTGTATTCAACTTGTGCAACCTCAGGGAGTGTTTCGAGTGTTTCTTTCAAATCTAGTATACGCTCTTCAGGAGCATCAACACTAAAATATACCGCAATATCAACACGCCCTTGGAGTCCATCAAGTGCGCCAGAGAGTACTGCATGGAACAAAAACAATCCTGTTATCACAGAGAGTGTAATCGTTGTAACCAAAATCGCCGCATACGAAACAAGGCCATTACGGCGAAAATTGGTCCAACCACTTTTGACTACTCGTTGTAATGTGATCCAAAACATATCGTTACTTATTATACCTTACCTTTGCCTTTATACTCATCTCCAACAACACGTCCATGCTCCATAGTAACAATACGATGCCCTACCGCCTTGAGTACTTCTGGATCATGGGTAGTCAAAATAACCGTAGTACCAAGATCGTTAATCTTTTTTAAAATATGAATCACTTCTTTGGTATTGGTACTATCAAGGTTTCCAGTAGGCTCATCGGCAATCAATACTTCTGGTTGATTGATAATAGCGCGTGCAATTGCAAGCCGTTGCTTTTCTCCACCAGAAAGCTGGCTTGGAAAATGGAACATACGATTTTGAAGATCAACAAGTTGAAGTACATGTGGCACATCAGAGACAATTTCTTCGTTACTTTTACCTGCTGCCTCCATTGCAAATGCAATATTTTCATATGCTGTTTTGTTTGCAAGAAGTCGAAACTCTTGAAATACAGTTCCAATACGACGACGCAGTTGGGTGATTTGATGTGTTGAAAATGCGTTGATATCAGCATTTTCAAACAAGATAGTACCCTCTGTTGGAGATTCTTCAGCAAGGAGAAGTTTATTAAGTGTCGTCTTACCCGCACCAGAAGCACCAACAATGGTGACAAATTCACCTTTTTCGATCTTTAGGTTTACATTTTCAAGAGCAACTGCGCCATTAGGATAAACTTTTGATGCATTTACGAAAGTAATCATGAGTACTTAGTATAGCACGGTTGCATACGTGAGCTGTGTATAAATTAAACGTTTTGCTGAGCCTCAATAAACTCATCAATATCACCATCTTCAAGTACTTTGTCTATATTCCCGGTTTCTACACCGTTTCGATGATCTTTGACCATCTTATATGGATGAAGTACATATGACCTAATCTGATTCCCCCATTCAATATCAGTTGTTTTTGAAATGGCAAGGCCTGCAGCATGGGCTTTTGCTTCATCTTCCTGACGTTTAAAAAGTTTTCCCCGGAGTAGATCAAGTGCTCGTTCACGATTTTGTTCCTGACTTCGTTCAGTTGCAACATGAACTGCAATACCAGTAGGTATATGCACCATACGGACCGCAGTCTCACGCTTATTCACATTTTGACCCCCTGGTCCTCCAGCGCGAGCAAACGATACTTCAATATCACTTTCTGGTATCGTAATTGTCGTATCACCTTTAGGAAGTTCTGGTACAACCTCAACAAGTGCAAACGATGTATGTCGCTTTGCATTTGCATTAAATGGCGATACTCGCACAAGACGATGAACACCATTTTCATGCTTTAGATTTCCATATACTTTTGCACCAGAAACAACAAACGTCACGTTGCGATATCCGCCATGATCATTTTCGTGTTCGTGCAAAAATGAAACACCGTATCCTTTACGCTCAGCGTATTTCATGTACATTCGCAAAAGCATACTTGCAAAATCTTCTGCGTCATCACCCCCTGCACCTGCAAAAATAGTCACCACCGCATTACCTCGATCGTATTTACCGAGGCCTTCAAGCATATCTTTGAGTTCTCCGAGTTCACGAATCTGTGCTTGTGCTTTAACTTTATCACTCCAAAAAGTACCATCTGCCATGGCTGCTTCGATATGATTTATTCGTTCTTGGATTTGATCTTTATCCATAATAATCAAGTATGAATATACACCAAAGTTGCTCGAGATGCACAATATTATTTCTTCTTTTAGAAAAACTCAAATCTTATTTTTTTGTAGAGGTTGAGTCTCTGTAAGAGTGAGCCGAAAGCGAGAATCGAACTCGCGACCTACGGTTTACGATACCGTTGCTCTACCAGCTGAGCTATTTCGGCTTTTTTATATTGTAAAATATATCTCAAAAGCATTTTTTTTGAAAGTATTGCTGATATATACCGCATATGATACGATACGAAAAAATCCCCCCTCTATTCTCTATATAAGCAAGCAATCGTACCCGGTGTACAAACAAACCCCTACTGTTTCAGTAGGGGTCTTTTTATTTCTTTTCAAAATAACAGACAACGCTTCGTCGTCGAGCTGGCTTCCCTTTGATGTGGTGTTTATGTGATGCCTCTTTATGCATCATAATAAATTGTTCACCGAAACTGCTCTCGAGTGCACTATCAGTCCAAACATACTCATACACCTTAAGCTTGGGGTGAATATATGCATTTTCTTCATCAGCAGCATGGTTGGCCAACAACTCTTTGGTATGCGTATCACGTTCTGCGTAAAATGATTTAAAAAAGAGTACTCCTTGTGGTTTGAGTACACGCGCAACTTCGGCAATAAATCGCGCTCGTTCAATATTTTTCAAAAAGTGACTCGACATCATATCAAGGACAACATCAACACTTTGATCTGGGAGATCAATAAGTTCTCCAATTGAACGAACTACAAATGTGAGCTTACTACCCCATTGCTGCTTTTTTGCAACTGCATGTGCTTGAGCAATTGCTTCTTCAGAAATATCGTACCCTAACCCTGCAACACGAAACATCTCATTGAGCCACAACAAATTGCGACCATTGCCACATCCCGCATCGAGCACAAAAATATCGGGGCGAAGTACATCTTTGCCATATTCTCGTTGCATCCAACGAGTGAACTTTACCAGGTCAGTGCTCACCTCATCAGAAAGCCCAAACATTCCTGGGTCTTTGTATTCTTTATTCCAAAATTCTTTGAGGCGCTTTTCATTCATAACTGTTTGACATACTACACGAGAAAAGACGGGACAGCAAAATGCCCCTGTAAAAGGGCATACTTGTTTATCCTTTTCGTTTTGCTTTTGATCGTTCAGTATCGCTTAGGTACTGCTTACGCAACCGAACTGAACTCGGGGTAATTTCAAGAAATTCATCATCAACCATCACTTCGAGCCCGCGCTCGATAGTGAGTGTATATGGTGGTACAAGATTGATTGCTTCATCAGAACCTGATGCACGAACGTTGGTAAGCTGTTTGTTCTTGGTTGGATTTACGGTCATTTCTTCACCTTTTGAGGTGTTGCCAATTACCATACCTTCATATACTTCAGTCGCAGGAAGAATATAGAGTGTACCGCGTTCCTGGAGGCCCCAAAGTGAGTACCCGAGCGCTTTACCAGTTTCCATAGAGATCATTGAACCGACGTTGCGACGAGTGATTTCTCCTGCATATCCACGGAATCCGAGTACGCGAGACGCCATAATACCTTCACCGCGAGTATCAACAAGGAATTGACCACGGTACCCGAGGAGACCTCGAGTTGGCCCTTCAAACACCATACGAGTTGATGATTCGTGTACTTTCATATCGGTCACAATAAAGCCACGCATACCGAGCTTTTCAATAACTGCACCCTGAAACTCAGTTGGTACATCGATAGTCACCTCTTCAAACGGTTCACTCTTCACACCATCGATATCTTTGATGATTACTTGTGGTTGAGATACCTGTATTTCGTATCCTTCACGACGCATTGTTTCAAGAAGCACTGCAATGTGCATCTCTCCGCGGCCGTAGACCTTAAACCCTTCGGCAATACGATTTGGATCTGGAGTAAAATCAACCTTGAGACCAACGTTTACTTCAAGCTCTCGCTCAAGGCGTTCACGAATCTGACGACTCGTCACAAACTTACCTTCACGCCCTGCAAATGGTGAGTTGTTGACCAAGAAATCAAGCACGATAGTTGGTTCATCGATCGTAATTGCTGGGAGTAGTTCTGCATCAGCGTTGGTACTAATAGTCTCACCGATAAAGATATCGGTAATACCTGCAAGCATCACAATATCACCTGCTTGTGCCTCAGCTACTTCTTCTCGAGTAAAACCATGGAATGAAAAAAGTTTAGTTACTTTTGCTTGTCGGCTCGCACCGGTATGTGATCGAACAGAAACCATGTCACCTACTCGCGCAATACCTTCATATACTCGCCCTACCGCAAGACGACCCAAGAAATTGTCATACGCCAAGTTAAACGCCTGCATACGAAATGGTTTGGTAGTGTCGTTTTCTGCAACAGGAACACGTTTCAAAATAGTATCAAACAATGGCTCAAGATCTTTGCGCTCATCATTTTCTGCAAGCATTGCGACGCCATCACGCCCAATTGCGTAGACGGTTGCAAAATCAAGCTGCTCATCATGTGCACCAAGCTCCATAAAGAGTTCAAATACTGCATCATGAGTATGTGCACAATCTGCACCCGGCTTATCAATTTTGTTGATAACTACGATTGGCTTAAGACCAAGTTCGAGAGATTTTTTGAGCACAAAACGAGTCTGTGGCATTGGCCCTTCTTGAGCATCAACAATAAGCAACACTGAGTCGATACTACGGAGCACGCGCTCTACCTCACTACCAAAGTCAGCGTGACCAGGTGTATCAACAATGTTGATTTTGGTACCCTTGTAATTAACAGCGGTATTCTTAGCGTAAATAGTAATACCACGCTCTCGTTCGAGCTGGTTTGAGTCCATCGAGGCACCATCAAGAATTTCACCACAAAATGCAAGCATTTTGTCAGTGAGTGTTGTCTTACCGTGGTCAACGTGAGCGATAATAGCGATGTTGCGAATTTCCATAAATATTGTTGATGATTAAGTGCGTTAGTATGACACAAAATCAGTAAAAATCAAAGCACCGTCTTTCTAGAAAGACGGTGCTTTGATTTTTGTTATTTAGAGTGCATCAGCAGTACCATCGATACCAACCGCTTCGAGATCAGCTCGAATAGCAGCAGATTCATCAACGATTGATTGCTCATCAGTTCCTACCTCAAGAGCAGGTTCACTATATTGCCATGGTTCAACATTTTGGAGATCCATAGCACTATTTTTTTGATCAGTAATACGAATGACACCATAGAGTACAGCCGCAACAAGTACGAGTACGATTAGTGTCCAGAGTGTTTTGCGAGAATGTGATACTGGTTCCATAAAATTTGATTAGTGTCTAATAAATAACCTATTGAGTAACAGTACTTACTGGTGTCACACTAGTACTTGGAAGTGGTGCAACTATATCAAGCGCCGCAACAAGAGCTGTTCGAGCTTCCTTAAGAGCACTTTCGATTTCTGAAGCAATAACTCGAAGATCAGTAGCATCAGTTTCGGTATTTGCTTGAGCATCTTTTAATTCTGTGATTGATGCTTCTGCAACAACAATTGCCTGACTTGCTTTAGTAAGTGCACTATTTGCCGCAGACATATCTTTTCCTGCCTCAACAGATTTTTGTACCAATCGAGCAATACGTTCTTGTCGAGCCTTTACAATTTGAACAGCGCTTACAAAGCGGCCATATACAAAATCTTTTCGTGCGCTTACGGCTTGCTTTTTGATTGCTTCAACTTCTGCCTTGAATTGAATTTTACGAGCTTCAACAGCAGCTTTTATTTGCTCACGAGCGAGTTCTCGGTCTTGCTTGAATGCTTCACGCTTTTCTTTGATACCCTCCTTAAGTGCTTCACGCTTTTCTTTATATTCTTCTTTTTGAGCTTCTTTTTGAAGTTTAAACTCATTCTTACGTGCTTCTAATGCACGCTTAAAGTCTTCACGTGGTCGACCATCGCGCTTGTCATCGTCAGCATCATCGTTTACATCATCTGAGTCAGATGAGTTGTCTTCAATCGAGGTTGTACTTATCAAAGCTGTATCATCTTGCGCAAATACTGGGGTACTTGAAAGTACAAGTATTGCTATAAGTAATGTAAGTGAAATATTTTTCATAACAAATAGTACATAGGTTATCTAGTAAACAGGTACTTATATAGTATATACGATTATCAAGCCTTTTGATTACAAAAAAGTGGATATGTTTTATTTGACTTATTTAAAAAATATGTAATAATTAATTCAATATTTGTTTCATTCAAAAAACCAAAAACAGTATGGCTCACAGAAAACCAAAGTTGGAATCTGTTCAGATCGACCAGATATTCCATTGTAGTATTGAAATTTTGCTTGGATACCACGAAATACAAGATGGTAATCCAGAAAAAATCAACAATGCTATGCTTCTTAAGATGGCAGCCCGATTTGCAAAAAAAGGTCTTTCTCCTCAGTTTGTCGGACTCACCTATCAACACAATTGCCTTAGTTGTTCTTCAAACAACTACGAGCGTAGTATGATCATGCTCGACACCGAAAAAATTGATGTACCAGGAGATCAACGATTTGCAACCCTCAAACAAATCGCCATTGAAGGAAACACTCTTGTTCCTCTGAAACCCGCAGCTCGACACATTATTGAGCAAAAGAAAATTAACAGAACCACCCAATCTGTTCAACAAAAAAACATTAAAAAAGTTGCCTAACGGTAGCTCTACAAAATCAAAAAGCTATTAATCATACGATTAATAGCTTTTTTTATTGAGCCGATGATCGGGATTGAACCGATGACCTCCCCCTTACCATGGGGGTGCTCTACCAACTGAGCTACATCGGCATACATACTCTTTAAAAAGTGAGCATATACACGATAGCACAAAAAAGTTTTTTTTCAATATAAAAAACCCTGTCATATAAGACAGGGTTTTTTATTATTTTACAAAAGTAAGCGCAACACCTTTTTTGCTTCCGCGGCCAGTTCGACCGATACGGTGCACGTAGGTATCGTAGGTACTTGGTACGTCGTAGTTGATCACGTGAGTGATATCCGGGATATCGATACCACGAGCAGCAACGTCGGTTGCGATCACTGCTTGGATTTGCCCCTTTGAAAGTGCATCAACAGCCCGTGAACGTTCACGAGAACGCATATCACCATGAAGTGCAGAGACATTAAACCCTCGAGCCATAAGTTCACGTGCGAGTTCGTCAGTATGACGTTTTGTCTCTCGGAAAATAAGTACTTTCTTAACTTCTGGTTGTACCAAAATGTCGTGAAGTACTTCGATTTTGAGCTTGCCGTGTGGTACACGAACAACATCTTGATCAACACTTGCTGAAGTATCGCGTGTTTTAAGCGAAATAGTTACTGGCTCTTTCAAGAAATCTTTACAAAGGTGTTTGATTTCTGCTGAAAATGTTGCTGAGAAGAAAAGACTTTGTCGAGATTCTGGCATACCGCTGAGGATAGTGCGCATATCGTCGATGAATCCCATATCAAGCATTCGATCTGCTTCATCAAGAACAATAATCTTAAATGTACTCATGTCGATCTTGCGACGAGCAATCAAGTCTTTGACTCGGCCTGGTGTACCAATGACCACATCAACACCTTGCTCAAGTGAACGAATCTGACGCATAATCGGCAGTCCACCAACTGCAGCCACACTCCAAAGACGCATCCCCCATGCGAGTGATCGAAATTCTGTTTCAACTTGCTGAGCGAGTTCACGAGTTGGAGTAAGCACCATTGCTTTTGAGCCCTTATTTGCAACAAGTGCATTAATAATTGGGATCAAAAATGCAGCAGTCTTACCAGTACCAGTATTTGCAATACCGATAACATCAGTACCCTTAAGTGCAACAGGGATTGCTTGGTCTTGAATTGGAGAAGGTTCAACGAACCCTTTTGCTGCTAAGTTTTTTGCCAATGTTTCGTGTACATTAAAATCAGCAAATGTGTGTGTAGGAATATATGCTACATCTTCAGTAATTGGGGTTGCTTTGTTGATAAATCGATTTTCATCAATAAAATCTCCGCGATGTTTTGGTCGGCCACCTGAACGGTTTCCACCGCGATTAAATCCGCCGCTCCGAGCACCACCAAATGATGGTCGTCGAGGCGCAAAACCACCTGATTCACTCCGTGAACCTGCACTTGTATAACTACGAGAACGACCTGAAAAACCACCTCCTTGTGTAGAAGAAGTTCCTGGACGAGACGGCCGAGCTGGACCATTGTAGCGAGTTGCCCCACTATAGGTACGCGGACCACGCGAAGGAGTACGACTACCTTCACTTGATGAATAACGAGAACGATTGCCACGCTGTGGCGCTTGTGATGATTGCATAAATATTGTGTTTTATATCGTTACTGTGTCAGTTGACTTCAGTAGTCGATAACACAATAGTTAGGATAATAGCATTATTATATCACCAACTAGCAAAAAAGTCAATTTATTGGGTTCGAACCTCAAATGAGAATGCGTATTGCTCTGGTGCAACTGTTTCGCCTGTTACAGTATCAGGAACAGCAGCAACCAAACGAACAGTATGCCCCTCAAATATCACAGGGTCTGTTTTGGTAAGATCAAACAGTATAGTTTTTGTTTTTGTACCAACAACAACATCAGTTTCAACAATAAGTGTGCCTGCTTGGGCACAACGAGCATTCATTGGGCAGCGACTATCTTGTACAACTCGCTTTGGTACCACTACTACTCCCTGAGTACTTGCGCCACGATTGATTCCTGCGACAAGAAACGGACTCGACTCTACAATAGGAGTGACTTGTTCTTGAGCTGGCATCTCAACAGGCATCGTGACCACCACCGGTGGTGGTGTTGGTTTTGGCGCAACAACAAAACCGAGCGCAACAATGATAAGGACAATCAAGATAACCATGATTGTTTTGTATGTTCGTACTTTCATAGTTATATTATCGCGTACAAAAAGAAAAAGCACCAGTATAAATTAGGTTTTTTGTGCGAACGACAGGGCTTTCCTTCGACTCTCAGCTCGCCAGTCGCTCACTTCGGTCTAGGCACCGACTCAGCTGTTTTCTTTACTGAGAAAACATGCTTCCGTCGTACAAGTCCCGGCGTAATCCAAAGCAGTTTGGATTACTTCGTTCGCGCATTAGAAAAACCCCAAAATGGGGTTTTTCTAATGCGCGAACGACGGGACTTGAACCCGCAACCTCCCGCGTGACAGGCGGGTGCTCTAACCAGTTGAGCTACGTCCGCAAAATATTTCGGACTACGCGATTGTATCACAAATGTGAAATTTCGCGAGGTGTCGACGGGTGGGCACGATCCACCGACCTTAGCGTTATGAATGCTACGCTCTAACCAGCTGAGCTACGCCGACAATGTGTTATGAATAACGCTTCGTTATTCTAACAGGATTCTAATATAATTCAAGTAAGACAAAACCGGCTTTAAAGCCGGTTTTGTCTATTGTTGCGGGGCCAGGAATCGAACCTGGGCCTGAAGGTTATGAGCCTTCCGAGATACCACTTCTCTACCCCGCGATGTATGTTTAACTTTAGTTTTTATATTACAGCTTCAGAAGGTTATTCGCACTTATTTTGAGATACCACTTCTACCCGCGATGTATATTTAACTTTAGTTTTTATATTACAGCTTCAGAAGGTTATTCGCACTTATTTTGAGATACCACTTCTACCCGCGATGTATGTTTAATTTGAGCTTTATATGAACAATATGTCCAAATCAAGCGAACATGATTATACAAGAGGTTTATAGACTTTGCAAGCAACTATTCAATTACTCCAAATGATCGAAATGATATTTCATAATATGAAAGTACTTTTCGAGCTTCTGGTTGTGTAAGCATAAACGCACTTCCTTCGTGTGCAATTCGATTGCGAACCTTATGCGCCTCCCACATCATCTGTACTTCCGGCATATCTTCTACTCGTATTTGTTTAAGTTTGTCACTTATGGTCTCACCTCGATATCCTCGATTATCGAGAAGTCGGTCAAGCATAATATCTGCTTCAATAATAGCAAGCCGCCAATCACTCTGATTGTCAGAGAGTAGTCGATCTCGAATATGATTCCACGTTAACTGTTGAGCTGAAAGCGGGGTCATCATTTCAGTCTCTACAGAAGAAACAACCTTCGCTTGTTTTTTAGCAAGCTCATCCTCTTGTTTGATTTCATAGAGTCTTACTATACAGAACAGTACTCCTGCAATAAGCACAATAACAAGTATTGTAAAAATGATATTAATCAGCTGCAGAAAATCTGCCGAAAATATATATGTTCCGACTTTTACTGCGACACGATATATTAAAAAGAAAATATATTCGAGATTTATAAATACTGGTTCTGGAACAGTTGTTGGTTGCACGTATCTATTATCGTATATCTTCGATAATCTTGCCAAGTTCGAAAAGTGTCGGTTCTGCAAAACGTGCACCAATACATTGGATACCAAGCGGTAATCCTTGCTCATCAGTACCACTCGGAACAGAAATTGCAGGATGTTGAGCGATATTTGCAGGTACAGTAAACAGATCAGAAAGATACATTGCAAGCGGGTCTGCTGTCTTTTCTCCTATCTTAAATGCAGGCGATGGCGTTGTAGGAGTGATAATAGCATCGTATGAAGTAAGTACCTGTGCAAGCTCTGCTCGAATAGCTTTTCGAAGTGCAATCGCCTTGTTGTAATACGCATCATAATACCCATGAGAAAGTACATATGTTCCCAAAAGAATTCGGCGACGGACTTCTTTACCAAACAAAGCCCCTCTTGTATCACCATACAAATCATGGATAGATCCCGTACCAACACGAGAGCCATATCGAATACCATCAAAACGAGCAAGGTTTGATGAAGTTTCTGCTGGTTGCAAAATGTAGTACACAGCTAACGAATCAGCAAAATAAGCAAGGTCAACTTCTTCAACAACAAACCCTTGTGTTTTAAATTTTTCAATCATTGCTTCAAAGTTTTTTTGTACCGAACTATCTATCCCTCCTTGAGCAAAAAGATTCTTAGGCACAGCAAGTCGTTTTTTGAGTACTACCGGTGATTGTATTGGTCGAGCAATCGATGTTGCGTCGTATGTGTCTGAAACAGCAATTGTGTCATATACCACTTGTGCATCGGCAACCGTTTTTGCGAATGGACCAATAACATCAAGTGATGAACCAAGTGCCATAAGCCCATGACGAGAGACAGTTCCATACGTTGGGAATAAACCAACAAGACCACAAAAAGCTGCTGGTTGACGGATAGAACCACCAGTGTCGCTTCCGAGCGATACCACTGCATAATCTGCAGCTACTGCCGCAGCAGAACCTCCCGATGACCCCCCAGGTACCCGTGTTGGATCAACTGGATTTTTTGTAACACCATATGCAGAGTTTTCGGTTGAACTCCCCATTGCAAATTCATCCATGTTTACCCGACCAATAATAATCGCACCAGAAGCAATGAGTTCTTTAACAACTGTTGCGTCATAACTTGCAACATAGTTTTCAAGAATTTTTGAACTCGCACCAGCGCGATGACCTGCAAATAAAATATTATCTTTGATAACAACAGGGATCCCAGTAAGCGGTGTTGCCTTGCCATCTTTGAGTAACTGTTCTGCTCGAGCAACTTGCTCTTCAATATCATCAAAAATTTCACGAAAAACATTGTAAGTATCGGTACGAGCACGCTCAACATATGTTGCAACGAGTGAGGCAATAGTTATCTCTCCTGAAACAATTTTTTTGTGAAGTTCTGCGATCATATATTACTCAATAACTTTTGGAACCTGAACAAAATGATCTTTATGTAATGGCGCAGCTTCTACCAAATCATGTTCTGGCACAAGAGCTGCAACAATGTCATCACGATATACATCATGTACGTCAAGTGTCACATCAATATCTTTTGTTGAGCGCGCCTGTACCTTATCGACAAACCCAATAATATTGTTGATATCTTGAGCAATTGATGCAATCTCTTCTTCTGGTACATGCAATCGCGCAAGCGCTGCTAGTTTTTTTACTCCATTAGTATCCATAGTTTTTGTATAACTACTATAGCAAAATAAGGCTTTTTTTGAAAGTATGAAGTTTTATTGTATACGTTTCAAAAAATCTTGCTCGGTCAATATTTCAATACCGTTTTTTTGAGCATCATCAAATTTGCTTCCCGGGTTTTCTCCAGCGAGTACAAATGAGGTATGTTTTGAAACAGTACTTGCAACCTTGCCACCATTATCTTGAATAAGTTTTTTTGCTTGATCTCGAGAAAGTGTCGGAAGTGTTCCTGTAATGACAGCAGTAGTACCAGCAAGTATCCCGCCTTCAACTTTTATAAATGGTTTTGGTACCACACCATACTCAAATATTTTTTTAATAAAATGTTTTGACGATTGCTTAGTACGATACGACTCAATACTTGAAACAACCACTGGTCCAATATTGGCAATTGAGTCAAACGTTTCAGCTGAAGCGTTCCAAAATGCATCAAAAGTACCAAATGTTGCTGCAATATCACGAGCAGTTTCGATCCCAACATGAGGTATCCCCAATGCTGCAATAAACCGATCAAGTGGTGGTTGTTTCTTTTCGGCAATCGAAGCAATAATATTAGCCGCACTTTTTGTGCCAAATCGTTCAAGCCCACTCAGGTCTGCCTCAGTAAGCGCAAAGAGGTCCGCAGCATCACTGATGAGACCCTCATCTTGAAGGCGGTCAATTACCTTTGGGCCAACCTCATAGATATCGAGCGTGTGAACAAAGTACACAATACCTCTTGTTTGTTTTGCAGGACAATCGTCGTTGGTACAAAAGTAAGCAACCGTTTCGTCTCTAGTTACTCCTTCTTTTGTCGAAACAAGCGCACCGCACTCAGGGCAATTTGCTGGCATAACAAATCTCTTTTCTTTACCAGTCCGCAAGTCACTAAGCACTTGTACCACTTCAGGTATTACATCTCCTGCTTTTTGGATTACCACCGTATCACCGATACGAATATCAAGCCGTGTGATTTGTTCTATATTATGAAGTGTTGCTTTTGAAACAGTAGAACCAGCAACAGATACTGGTACAAAATGCGCAAGCGGTGTAAGTACCCCTGTACGCCCAACGTGTACCGTAATATCAACCACTGTAGTTGTTACTTTTTCTGCTGGATATTTATACGCTACTGCATATCGAGGAGCTTTACCGACAACACCAAGATCTTGCTGTAATAATGTCTCATCGACACAAATAACCACACCGTCGATATTAAATGGCAATGTATCTCGAAGCCCTGCAACTTGTTCTAAAAAAGGTTGTATCGCATTGAGATTATCAACACACACTTCATGATCAACAACTGGTATACCAAGCGCTCGAAGACGCTCATGTTTTTGACTATGAGTAGCAAAAGATTCATCTGTTATTTCTGCAATATCGTATGCAAAAAAATCTAAATCTCTCGACTTTGCAACACTTGGATCAAGTTGACGAATCGATCCAGCGGCAGCATTTCGAGTATTGGCAAAAAGCGGCTTACCAGCACGTGCTTGTGCATTATTGAGATCAATAAGTGCTTTTTTACGCATAATGATCTCACCTCGAACTTCAATAACTTCAGGAAACGGCGCTCTAAGGTTAAGTGGTATTGTTGAAACTACTTTTGCATTTTCGGTAACATCTTCACCAACAAAACCGTCCCCTCTTGTTGCCGCACGGACCAATACACCATGCTCATATCGAAGCGATACTGCTAGTCCATCAAGTTTTACCTCTGCAAAGTATTGATGTTTTGCACCTTGTGTCAATTTTTCCATACGAGCACCCCACTGCAAAAGCTCTTCAATACTAAAAACATCATTAAGAGAAAGCATCCGAGTGGTATGTGCTACTTTTACAAAAGCATCAAGTGCACTTCCTGCAACACGATCAAAATCACCACTAATCATAAGTGATGGAAATTCTTTTTCAATATCTTTTACTTCTCTTAGTAACGACTCATATACATCATCGGTAACCGTAGGATCATTCTCTACATGATATTTGAAGCGCAAATCAATAATTTGCTTTTTAAGTCGAGCGAGTCGCTCTTGTGCATCTTTTTGATTCATATCTTACTAGTAAGTTACCTGTAGTGCTCGTTCTACTTGACGAGGACTCGTAGTACAAAGATTGTATCCCCGTGCTTGAATAATACTTTGTGAACCGCTTGTTACTTTATCAAACACAAGTGAAAAACAAGGTTGACTTGCTGCAGTTTCTTTGTAAACAAAATAGTTATTTGTACTTACACCGCTTTCAAGATACAACGTCTTACCACCACATGCAATAGAGCCAGGAGCACCGGCAAGCGTAAGTCCTCTCGGAAAAAGATTCACAGTAATATCATAATACATTCCACACTCAGCAGCTGCATCTGCTTGATAAAAAGCTACTTGAGAATCTTTTGCAAGACTTGAAAGAATTGTTTGCTTGAATGCAAGATTTGAAATACCAAGACCAATAGAAAGAATTATACTTGTAATAAGTACTGTGAATAACATGGCAAAGCCTTTATTATCGTCATTCTGTTGTTTTGAAAAAGATACTTGCATACTATGGTCGCCAGTTAGTCATAATCACTGATTGAGTAGTTGTTTTTGTTGTATTACCGTTTTGCCAACTAATACGAGCAGTTACTGTTGCTTGGTTGCTATCTGAGGGGCTCACCGCAACGGTAATCGTACGAACATATGTGGTAGCATAGGCACCACTATCAGAGAATGGGTACGTAGCTCCACTATATCCATAAAATGACTGATTTGGAAAAAATAAAACTGTTGGACAACTAGCACCACAAGCTTTTACTTTTGCACCAGAAGTATATGGGTCAATCATGCAACCATTTGTAGAAAAACAGCCTTGTGTTGATGATCCGTATGGTGCACTAACACCGTTTGAGTCAACATTGAGTGTTGTAAGCCAGTTTGTCCAAAGCACATCTTGTTGAAGTGCTGTATCACGACTATTGCGGATATACTCTATTGATTCTTGGATTAGGTTTTCTGCAACAAGCTGATTGCGAGAGTACCGAACCGAATAAAACCCTCCTGCAGCAAGTGAAAGGAGTGCTCCAATAGTAAGCGACAAAATAAAAATTGCCACAATGGTTTCAATTAATGTGAATCCTTGTTGTGATTTTGTATTATATTGTTTCAAAAAATACTTCATATTATTCTGCAGCTCTTTGAGAAATAAATGTCTGAATCGCAAATGGTGCGGTACTATCATTTGATATTGAGGCCATCCCTTTTATAAACATAATGACATATGGCTGGGCATTATCGGTAAGGTCTGCACCGCTTACATAAAAAGAAAGTTGTTGAATGTTAATCTCTGGTGCAGTAAGCGCAACCCAGTCACTCCAAACTCCATTGTCATAAGTTCGTTTTTCAATCTGACCAGCACCTGCATAGACTGCATTGTTGTTGAGTCGATATTCAACATCACGTTCGCGCCCCACTGTACTATGCACACTAATACGATTTGAAGGGCTCTCAATACCAAAACGACAGTTGTGCCCTGAAGGTTGGCTATAATTTCCATTAGTAGTACCACCACAAACAATATTACTTCCAGTTCGAATAGTTCGACCAATCGACTCAACCGCAAAGTTAAGATTGTCCATAACACTACGCATTGTTGAAATTTTTCGAGACGCGTTATTGACCGAATACAACGAACTCACTACAGCGAGCACTACAACCACAAAGAGTGTTAATGAGACCATAAGTTCTACAAGGGTAAACCCTGCTTGTGATGATCGATATGATTGTTTTTTATTTTTGATAATCATATATTATTGACCACTAATTTGCCCAGTATTCCAAACTGTTACTGTTCTACGAGTTCCTTTTGCTGATTCAAGTGTTACTTTAATATACGAAGCGAGCTGTGTAATACATGCGCCACCAGAAACAACACAAATTTCTGCATCTGGCGCCGGTCGACGAAATACGACGTTAACCGTACCGTTTGTAGTACATGTATTTGCCGAAGGATAGTCGGTACAAATTTCAACGATACGGTCACTTGTCGTGATTGTAAAATTTTCAATACATTCATTGCCTTGGGTTGGATTTCCGCAACTTCCCCCATTATCATAAAAACGATCAATATCGCTCCCTTCAATAGTATCAGCAAATAGTACGAATTGTTTGCTGTTGGCACCATATGGCGCACTTGATGATGCTGCTGAAAATGATATCCCATATGCAGGGTATGCTTCACTTGTCACCACAGTACCCTCAAGACTTCGCACACTTGTTGCATATGTTTGTGCTCTCCGTGTCATAAGAGCGATTTCTTGTGACAAATTTCTAATTGATATCCCGCTACTAAAATCAGAGTATCGAAAAAAAAGTACCGCTGCAACAACAGAAAAAATACCAACAACTACAATCATTTCAATAAGTGTTACCCCTGATTGTCGGACTTTCTTTATAGCCATACCCCGATAATATCAACAACTCGTACGCCCCAGACACCAGCAATAAAAGTACCAATTATCAAGAATGGCGCAAATGGAATTTGTGATGTCATAGAATGTTTCTTTGAAACAGCAAGCAAGAAAAGACCAACAATTGCACCGATCCAAAACGCGAGTAGTACCGCAGCAAATCCCATTCCAAGACCAAGAAGCCACCCCATACCAAGTGCAAGTTTTACATCACCAAACCCCATGAGTTTACCTTTTGAAAAAAACCATAGGAGAAAAAATGGAAGTGCAAGCGCAACACCAGAGACAATAGCGTTTCCTACTAAGAAACCATCTGTCATAAATGCGTGCCAAACAATCGACAACAACCCAAGAACAATAAATAGGTAGTTTGTGGTATCGGGGATAATTTTATGGCGAAGATCGTATGCAAAAATCACAATAAGTACACCTGCGACAACACAACTATACAAAAAAGAAATAAGGGCATTTGTTGTCAAAAAACCACCCAACCCAAACTGGGTATATAAGATAGTGAAAACAATTGCAGTTGTAAGTTCAACCAATGGGTATTGAAAAGATATTTTCATGGTACAGGTGCGGCACTTTCCACGAAGACCAAGAAACGATACTACTGGCAATAATTCGTACCATGAAAGTACTCGTGAGCAGCGAGCACATTTTGATCGACCAGTCACCGCACTTCGACCGGTGTTCATACGCAAGATCACTACGTTCAAAAAACTTCCAATAAACAAACCAAAAACAAAAACGATGAGTGGCAAAAATATCATACATGTATTGTACCACCAAAAAATAAAATATCCCCCACTTTCGTGAGGGATATTTTGTGACCATAGTTAGAGACTACGGACAAACCATTGCGTTTGCAGCGAGTGCTGAAGCGCTTGATTCTGAAGTACCAGTTGAGTCTACACAGTAGTATTGACCAGCAGTACTCTTAAGCGGTACTGAAGCAGCCCATCCTGTAGCACTGTCGTGACAAGTAGAAACAGTAGCTGAACTTGCTGTACCATCAGCAACAGTAAGCGCAGCACCTGAAGCAACTGCAGCTTGGTTGATCATAGTATAAATACCACCAGTAGTACCTGAAGCACAAACGGTATCGTAAGAGCTGGTACCATCATAATAAAGCTCAGCTTGCGCACGAGCGTTAGCCAAGTTTGCTTTGATAGCAGCGTCAGCGCCTTTTGAACGAGCACTGTTAAGTGATGCGAGCACCACTGAAGCGAGAATACCAATGATTGCAATTACAACAAGCAACTCAATCAAGGTAAAACCGCGTGAATAATCTTTTTTCATAAACAAGAAATAAATTGTACGAAACGGGTTTCTAATAATCGATTATTACAAATGTCTTTGTAACGTTAAAAGTATACCACAAAACAAGACTTACAAAGCAAGTGTTTTTCCACTTATTACTGAATACCCCCAGCAATGTTATAGATTGGTACAAGGACCGAAACAAGAAGCAATCCAACCCCGACACCAAGAGAGATGATCATAAATGGTTCAATCAAACCAACAAGTGTGTCAACTGCTTCATCTACTTCACGATTATAAAACTTAGCAAGCATTTTTAAGATTGATCCCATACTTCCCGTTTCTTCACCAACACGAATAATTGCAGGCATAAGTTTTGGGATTTCACGATGAATTTCCATTGATTGCGAAAGTGATTTACCAGCTTTAACAGCATCCATCGCTTGACTCATAATCATTTTATAGCGTTTGTTATCAACAATATTCCCTGTGATTTCAATTGCTCGCGTAATCGGGATTCCAGCAGAAAGCATTGTATCGAGGTTGTCTGCGATACGAGCAAGGTAGAGTTTTTGATAAAGGTTGCCAACAATCGGTACATTGAGCTTAATATCGTCGAGCATTTCTTTTCCACGTGCAGTACGAGCAAGTCTGACAACATACCCCGCAAAGATAAGTACAAAAATACCAAGAAAGATACCATAATCAACCAAAAAGTGACTGATCGCCATAACTATTTTTGTATAAAACGGGATATCTTGACCACTCTCTTCAATAATTGCAGAAAGTTTTGGAATAACAACCGTAAACATCAAGATCATCACCACAAAGAAAATACCAATAACAAAGGCTGGGTACACAAGAGCGTGTTTTGTTTTTGAGGTAAGTGCATATTGTCGATCAAGATAATCGGCCATGAAACTAAACACTTGAGTAAGCTTTCCACTTTCTTCACCAGCTTTCACCATGTTTACATAGAAATCAGAAAAAACATCAGGATGTTTTGAGAGTGCTGCTGCAATCGATGACCCTGCCTGAAGATCGATAACAATCTGATCGAGCTTTCTTTTTAAAACATTGTTTTCAGTATTACCAGCAAGCAAGCCAAATGCTTTGAGTGCAGAAACTTGCGCTTCAAAGAGTGTCGACATTTGTCTTGAAAGAATCACAATATCTTTCATTGGTACGTTTTCAAAAATGGTAATCTCAAACCACTTTTTCGCTTCATCTTCTGTTTTAAGAACAGTCACAATCAATCCGCGACGCTGAAGACCCGAGATCGCAAGCTCACGATTAACTGCCTCAATCGTTCCTTCACGCTTTTCACCTTTATCTGTAAGTGCTGTATATTTAAAATTCATACGTTATAGCTATAATAACCGTTCAAGGTTTTTTGGGTTAATCGAATACGTAAGAGCTGTTTCAACGGTAATCTCACCTCTCCGGACCATTTCGATAAGTGTACGATTCATATCAATCATGCCTTGCTCTGCACCTGTTTCGATAACTGTGTCGATTTCGTGAGTACGTCTTTCTCTGATAAGGTTTGATACTGCATTATTATTGATCAACAATTCATATACCGGTATACGACCACCTGTAATACGAGGAATGAGTCGCTGTGAAAATACTGCAAGGAGTGATGATGCAAGCTGTGCCCTGATTTGATCTTGTTGATCACCAGGAAACGAGTCAATAATACGGTCGATTGTTTGTGAAGCATTGTTGGTATGGAGTGTTGAAAGTACCAAGTGTCCAGTTTCAGCTGCGGTTACTGCGGTTTCAATTGTTTCAATATTTCGCATCTCACCAATCAAGATTACGTTTACATCTTGACGAAATGCCCCCTTGAGCGCACTTTGGAAATCAGCCGTATCGATACCAACCTCTCGCTGATCAATAACTGCTTTTTTTTGTTGGTACACATATTCCACAGGATCCTCAATGGTGAGCACGTGTGCAGCACGTTCTTCATTGATGAGTCCAACCATTGAAGCCATTGTTGCGCTCTTTCCTTGACCAACAGGTCCTACCACAAGAAAGAACCCTTGTCGTTTACGAGAAAATTCTGCCAAGATTGGCGGGAGTCCAAGCTCTTCGAGTGTTTTAACGTGTGGGATCAAGCGTAGTACAATCGAAAACTTGCCTTGTTGTACAAAAGCATTGCCACGTAATCGTGTTGCACCTTGAAATTCATATGAAAAATCTAGTTCGCTTTTTTTCTGAAATGTTTGTTGCTGCTCGTCTGAAAGTATTGCTTTTAAAATACCAGCAAGGTCTTCTTGAGAAAGCATTGTACGATTGAGCAATGTAACAAGTTCACCATTAACTCGCACGGTCGGAAAACGACCTGCGCTCAAGTGAAGATCCGATCCATCTTGTCGGATAAGTACCTCAACTAATTCATCAAAAAACTTTTTATAATCCATACTATGTGGTAATTATTTCAAGCACGCGTGCTACAACTTCACTTGGGGTACTATTTGCCTTAACAATATACCCCGCTGCTCCAAGTGATTTACCTCGGGCGATATCTTGTTCTTGTCCTAGATTTGATAAATAGATTTTAATTGTCTGAGGAATAAGTTTTTGAGCATTAATTTTTTCGAGAAGCTCAAAGCCATCAATTGATGGCATCACAACATCAAGCAACATCACATCAGGTACAAAACCGGATTCGAGTTTTTCAATTGTTTCTCGAGCGCTTTTTGCTGTTTCAACACTAAACCCAGCCTGACTAAAGCGCATTGCATACATATCGAGCAAAAATGTATCGTCGTCAATAATTAAAATTACTTTTCCTTTTGCTTCAGGTTGTTCCATAGACAATAGTATACCGCTTTATACTCTGATTCGTCTACAAGCCGTACACTTCTTGCATTGGTACGTCACCTTGAAGCGCTTTAAGAAGCGCATCTTCTTTAAGTGTAATCATCCCTTTTGATCGAGCGAGCTTATAAATTTCAGATTCAACAGGATTTTTAAGAATAACCTGTTGCATTTCATGATCAATAGGAAACATTTCAAATACTGCCATACGACCACGAGTACCATTTGGTGCTTCACTTGAAGGTACAACTTCATACATATGATCCGGTACATTAAGTTTTTGATAAAAACTTGGGTCAAGATCGCCAAATTGTTTAGTAATGAATTGCTTTGTTACCTCATCCATTGCTACCTGTTTTTTTGCACTTGGGTGTACCTTACGCACAAGTCGTTGTGCCATGCCAAGAATAAGTGTTGGTGCAATCAAATAAGGGTCAACGCCCATATCAACAAGACGTGGAATAATACCAATTGAGCTATTGGTGTGGATAGTCGAAAGCACTAAGTGACCAGTAAGTGCAGCCTGAATTGCAAGTTGTGCTGTTTCTTTATCGCGGATCTCTCCAACCATAATAATATCTGGGTCTTGTCGCAAAATAGAACGCAACCCCGCAGCAAATGTATAGCCGATTTCTGGCATAACCTGTGACTGACTTACTCCTGCGATTTGGTATTCAACCGGGTCTTCAAGTGACACAACGTTTGCACCTTCACGATCAACCTCAGAAAGCATTGAATAGACCGTTGTTGATTTACCGCTCCCTGTCGGACCAGACATCAAAATCATACCGTACGGCCGCTTCAAAACATCTTTGACGATTTGTAAATGATCAGGAAGTAGGTCAAGATCTGCAACAGATTTAACCCCTCGTTCTGAGTCAAGGATACGCATCACGACCTTTTCACCATAATATGCTGGGAAAGTAGAAACACGGAACTCAATTTTTCGATTTTCGATCATTGTTGCAAAAGAGCCATCTTGCGGTTTTCGTTTTTCATCAAGACGAAGTTTTGCCAAAATCTTGATACGAGCAACAATTCCATCAAAACTATTCATTGGCAATACGAGTGTGGTATGAAGCATACCATCAACACGATATCGAACCTTTACCGCACTCCCTGTGTGTTCAATGTGAATATCAGACGCTGCCCCTTCAACAGCATGATTGATAATAACAGCAACAATTTTGATAATCGGAGCATCTTCAATAATTTTTTCTTCACCCTTTTTAGTATCTTTATCAGTTTCACCTCGAATTTTTGCAATTTCTTTATTTGCAACTTCAAGCTCACTGTTGAGCTCACCAACCGCAGCCTGAACTTCAGTTGAAAGTGCTTTATAATTTTCGAGCACACTAATAAAGTCGGTGTATGAGATAAGAAAGACCTTAAATGGTACTCCTGCTTTTGCAGACATGAACTGCAGTGCATTCATACCTTCAATATTTTCAGGTTCGGTAACACCAACTGATACTACCCCTTCTGCAAATCCAATTGGTACAAACTTGTAATGCCGTGCAGCATCTTCAGAAATATATTTAATTGTTTCGCCATCAACATGTTGACCATCAATTTTTTGATATGGCAGTTTATAAAAAGCCGCTTTTGCTTGAGTGAGCGCATCCTCAGAAATACCAGCAGCAACAATTGCCTTATTGATATTGCCATCAAATTCGGTATCAACTTCAGCAAGTACTCTATTGTACTGAAGCTCAGTAATAATATTTTGGCTAAGTAAAAAATCGAGAAACATTTATTGCCCCGACGATGTAAGCGGCGTCGTAAATGAAACAGTGTTTGCGTTGGTAGTTGTCGACCCTCGTACTGCTACTGCCTGAACCATATAAATTACTCCAGGTTTGAGCCCTCGAACAGTCACTAGTACTGGACCGCTTTTGGTAACATTGACAGCAGTTGTTGCACTGCCAAAAAGATCGTTTAATCCGTACTGAAATACTACCGATACCGGCGCACTATCAGGGAGTGTCACCAATGCTCCAAACTCTGCAGTAGTACTAGTAACTTTACCTGGAGCAATTGTTTGAACCTCAAGCACTGCCTGTGGACCACCACTACTATCGCTCCCTACTGGAGCAAACGGGTTGCTTCGACCAATTACATCGGTACCGAGCATGACTGGATAGTTACGCAATGCTCGATATGCAGGGTTAGTAAAAAGTGATGTATCGATATTGATACTATTAATACTTGAAAGAAGTGATGAAAATTCATTGATAGTCCCCGTATCAGAACCAGGCAACATACCAGCACTAGCTCCTGGTAACATAGTAGGAGTAGCCCCTGGAAGAGTTGTCACAGGTGCACCACCTGGTAACGCACCAGCAGCAGGAGCACTACCACCCGGGAGTGCTCCACCACCAGGAAGCGGAGCTGCTGTATTTCGTGACGAACTCAAGCTCCCTGTTTGTTCTGGTACACCAGACCCACCGAGAAAACTGATCCCACCAATAACAAGCGAGAGTCCGACAATAACCAGTGCAAAAATTTTAACTTTTTTACTCATACTATTGTTTCAACCAGTAAGTCTTGAGACTGACCTTATAACTCATAATATCAGCAGCGCTCTGCCCTGTCGAAGAATTTCCACCTGCTCGATTAAATGAAATTGAAACGACATCAACCAAACGAAGATTTTGTTCGAGGTCAGAAAGAAAATTAAGGAAGTTGCTATACTGACCACTTGTTTGAAACGAGATTGTAAATTCACCATACGGCTTTTGTGCTGCTGCCGAAATAGGTTGTGCACCAATAGTGCTTCCTCCTCGAGGATTAGTAACTCCCGCTGCTGCTTGTGTCTGACTTTCTGATTGATAATCAACATCACGAAGTGATGAGAGACCATTTTTGGTTGCAAGCGAATCGAGCTGAATAATCAATCGGATATTGTCGACACTGTCAGGGAGTAATGTCTTGATATTGTCGAGATCAGATTTAGAAATACTGTTATACCGAGCGATCAATTCTTCACGTGATGCTTTTAATTTTTCTGCAGTAGCAAGGCTTGTATCAAATGTTGCAATTTCGCTTCGAATTTTTTTAACGTTTTCATAGCGTGGCTGAACAACAAGAATAAATCCTGCGATACATGCTCCAATAATAATAAGACGGAATATATATATCATAGTGTTGCTGGGTTAGCTGGTGCTTGTTGATTAACAGGTGCGCTATCAGGAGCTACTACTGGTGCTGGTGTTTGTGTGGCTGGTGCAGGCGTGGTTGTTTTGTTTTTGCTATCGATAAATGCCTGATATCCGAGATCAGTTGGGTTTACATTAAAGGTAAGGTTAAAACCAATACGACCAGTCTCGTCGTTAATAGTAAGATTTGAAAATACCGGATTTCGAATGAGGCTACTTTTTGTATATGCATCACTTTGAAGTGCAATAGTTGCATAACTCTTTGCATTACCACTCAATTTAACTTCAACTACTTCAACTTTGTTAGTAGCATCAATAATGTAGTCATAACTAAAGTCACTATATTGTACTGATTGCAGTGTTGTTGATTGAAGTGCTTCAAATATAGGAGAAACAACAACGTGACTCTTGATAAGTGATTTAACTCCTTCAATTCGATTGTTAAGTCGCTTCATGTCGCTTACAAAATCAGTGCCGAGCCCATCTTTTGCACTCGTGATACTTGATTGTAATTTTGTTTTCTGACCAGCGAGTTGTGATTCAAAAAGATACACACCAACAAATGAAGCAATGGTTGCAAGTACTGCAACAGTCGCAAGTATAGAAAGAAGACCCACTGCACGACGAGGTGCTTGGCTAATGACATTCTCCGAAGCAACCGGTCGCTTCGGAATAAAAGATGTTGGAACGGTGACAGGATCCATCTATGCACTAAGTATACTAGTCTTTATATACTCAATGCAACAAAAAATACTTATATAAAGTGGATTACTACTGTTGTGTGAGACGTTTGAGTGCGAGCCCGAGTGCAACACCAAATTCTGGACCGGTTGATTTGAGTACTCCAGCAAGAAATACTGGTGATTCAACTTTTGCAAATGGATCTGCGATTGCAAGTTCTGCAGAAAAGTTTTGTCGAGCATGATCAAGAAGCCCTCGAAGCATTGATCCCCCTCCGGTGAATATCACCTTACCAATATTTTTGTTGTATCTTTTTTCGTACGCCAAAATGGTTGCGTTTGTCTCTTGAAAAATATCAGCGAGTTGCACCTTAATAACATCTGAGACATGTGGATGTTCTGGGCTTGGAATAAGGCCATTTTCTTTTTTAAGGACTTCTGCTTTTTCAAATGGCAATTCAAGTGAGTGCGCAATAGCAAGCGTCATATCTTGCGATCCTCGGTTAACAAGACGAAATGTTTCGACAATACCGTGCTCGACAATAGAGAGTTTGGTTTTTGATGCACCAATATCAACAATCATCACCGGAAAGAGTTCACGGGTAAGCACGCTTCTGATCTGACTAAACACTTCGATCTCAAGAGAGTCCATTGGAAGCCCTGAACGTTGCAAAAGCTCTGCGTGTCGAGCAAGTGTTTCGTTGAGTGTTGCAACAACAAGTACGCTCATCATTGCTTCACCCCCACTCTCAGAGAGTACCCTACTCTCAACTCCCGAATCTTCACGACGCGGGATCACATACCAATCGAGGGTAACATCGGCAAGCGGTACCGGAATAAACTTTTTTGCTTCTGATGGAATCACGGTTGGCAAGTTGCGTTCTTCAATTGCTGCAGGAAGTTGAAGGATAAAAATAATACATGATGCTGAAGGGATACTTACTACAACATTATTGCTATTGATTTTTGTTTCTTGCAAAACATCACGAAGTGCTTTAGTAAGTGCTTCAAGATCAAGGTTGGTAACCTGACCAATTTTGCCCCCTTCGACATACTGCCCAAGTGCGAGCGCACCATAGGTATTGAGTACCGCTTTCCCACCTTCGCGTTTAAGTTCTACTACTTTGATCGATGAAGTACCAATATCAATACCAACTGAACGATCATCCCCTCTGGTACCAAAGAGTCCTGAGAGGAGTTGCTTAAAAGATGAGAGTATACTGTCCATATATATAGTATAGGTCAAAACCATCAAATTATCTATGTGGCAACGTTTACTCCAAAGTATCTTCCCAACAGTGTGTTTTGTTTGTACCAAACCCGGTCTTGGGCTCTGTAAGCGGTGTGTTAAACATATTGGCCTTTCGAATAAACCAACAGGTGCATCTTTTCTATATGCAATCTACGACTACAACCACCCTCTCGTCGCCCGAGCGATCAAATCATTAAAATATTATCGCAAAGAGTCGCTCGCTCGAGCATTGAGCATACATGCAGCTGATCATATACTTGAAATACTCCACGACCACATACAAACAACACTTCCGACATCAATTGTATTTGTACCAATCCCCCAACATCGCAACCGATCATGGGAGCGCG
>JACCDR010309128.1_pt1 | contig 26658 bp, 19 predicted proteins | sample 7446431 | NCBI WGS metagenome assembly JACCDR01 (sample SAMN15323443, study PRJNA562643) | freshwater metagenome | isolation source: river surface water | place: USA:Blue River Watershed | collected 2017-08-17 | reverse complement strand
CATGATATTTATTTTATTTATAAGCACCGGCTAATTCCGTGCCAGCAGCCGCGGTTATACGGGAGGTGCAAGTTTATAACATAAGTAATGGGCAGGCAAGTGAAGATTGTAAATATGTAGTACCGGCAGCCACGTTGGCGTAGGGTTACGCCATTGCGTGTTTCAACCGGATGGGTATGTATTTATTTCTTATTTAGCTGTTAAAAGCTCAAATAAGAAGGACGGTCATTGGCGAAAGCGTGCATACAATTCATATTATTTTTTAAACTTGTGGGACTAGGTAGCAATTTGGATTAGATACCCATTTAGTCTAGTCTGTAAAATGTATTTTTAAAATACCGCCTGGTGATACGTTCGTAAGAATTGTAATCATAGAAATAATCCGCTACGTATAACTACTGTGGAGCATGAGGTTTAATTCGACAATCCGCGTAAAACCTTACCATTTATTTATAAGTGTCGCACACGTAAACATGCGAGTACGGCACACCCTTAATGGGAGTACGCCGGCTGACATACTGCTACGCAGTATGCCCGCAGACATACGCCTGCCCTGGCCCCCCCCCCAAGGGGGGGCCAGGGCAGGGAGGGTATGTCGGCCGGCAACAGCAAAATGATAAAATAAACTATTTGAAGGTAGCAGAACGTACAGTAAATATAATATAAAACTGTATTGAGTATGTACACATGAGTAACAAAGATCATATAAAATGAATGCCGAATATTGAAGGTTTACAATATTTATAGATGTGTGAATCGACATCCTGAAAAGGAATGTAGCAGCGGCAGAATCGTAGCCGACATACAGCTACGCTGTATGCCCGCAGACATGCTCCCTCCTGCCCCTAAAGGGGCAGGGAGGGGCATGTCTGCAATATTAAAAATAAATGTAATAATATAGTCTTTATTATAGTTTTTTATTATGCGAATATTACAGATTATATTACAGAAATTACAAATGCAGTTCAACAGCATTCGTAATTACAGCTTAGCTGCCGCTTTCGATGTGCGTATCGAAATTTGAATATAAATTTTAAGGGTTTGATTCGTGCTCTGTTAGCATGCGACTTTAAATGGCTTACACATGCGAGGGTTTACCCCGTACGGGTGAGTAATGTGCGAGTTTAAATAAAATGGGCAGCGCCTTTTTGCCCGCTTACCCCCTCCGAGGCAGGGGCATGTACACCGTATGCCGAACAGGGGGTTCGGCATACGGCGCAGCAGCTACGCTGTTAAACGGAATATAAAAATAAATAGAAGGTAAAAGAAAGTGAATAATAGTACAGTAATGGAAATGTTAAAAACAGTTCACAATTACAGATAATTTTTATCGTACTTCTTGAATTATGGGTGTACGAGTCCATATTTGGTCTTAAAATATAGTTGAAAACAGGATAGGATTTTTTCTATGATGTAACAACACTCATTTTTTTAAAGAGTCAGGTAATATTACACCCCCCCCGACTATCCCCCTTACCCACTGCTATGAGGGGTGCTTAGCTTAGCGGTTAAAGCATAAGCCTCATAAGCTTACTATCGTAGGTTCGAGTCCTACAGCACCCAACGACACTTCGTGTCGGGCGCTGCCTATACATTGAGTGCATTTTGCGCTGTATGAGTTTAATACTGCCCCGAATCCCCCCGAAAGCATTGCTTTCGGGGGGATTCGGGGCGGGAGTCGTACTTTAAACCGACGCAGGTCAATTGGATAAATATTCCAAGGCATAAAAGAAAAAACCAGCCTAAAGGAACTCGGCAAAATGCTTGCAAAACAAGTTCTATAAAAAGGAACGCAGAAGAAAAGTAGCGGCGACTGTTTACTACAAACATAGGACACTGCTAAAACTAAAACTTCCATAAAGGATTGTTAATGTATAGTGTCTGTAGCCTGCCCAAAGGCGAAAGCAAACGGCAGCTGTAACTATAACGGTTCTAAGGTATTCTTTGTAATGCCCTTCAAATGAGTAAAAGCATTTGTCGAACTTGGCTATATACTGGAACCCCCTTAAATTAATTGCTACTTAAGCCAATGTTTAACATTTTATGCTTAAGTGAAAATGCGATAAAATTGGGCAATCAGCAGGGAAGTTGTAATTATAATAGGTCAAATTCTTCTTGTACTCAGACTTCTTTAATTGTTCGTAATTATTCCACAGTTCAACATTCTGATGGATTTTATTATTGGATTGGCAGCGGCTTCGCCGCTTTGCCAACATACCCCTCCCTGCCCAGGCCCCCAAAGGGGGCCAGGGCAGGAGGGAGTATGCCTGCAGGTATAAGCCCTAACAGCAACGCTGTTAGGGCTTATACCTGCAGGCATACTGCGTAGCAGTATGTCAGCCAACATACCCCTCCCTGCCCTAACAGCAATGCAGTAAGGGCAGGAGGGAGCATGTCTGCAGGCATATCCCCTCATTGCAGATATCCGCTTTGCGGATATCTGCAATGAGGGGATATGTCGGCCCACGACACGTAGTGTCGTGGGGTAAAGAAGATTTGTTATCTGTGCTAGGCAATCAACAAAAAGTGACTGAATTAATCGCGCAAAGAGCGTTAATGCGAAAAGTAAAATCGTAGATTATTTTATTATAATTATTAACCCCTCAGAGACTACACGCAGAGATGCTTTGTTTATCAAACAAAGTATATAATATAGTCCACTCGCTAATGAAAATTAGGGAGCCAACAATGTTTTGTACGAATATGGCAGTATCTGTACAATTAATATGTTTTAAAATCAGTGAACCGCCGAGCCTTCGGCTCGGCCGCTCACGGCTTTTATTCCCTGCGGATATAAGCACCAAAGGTGCTTATATCCGCAGGGAATAAAATCAGTGAACAAAGCATTTTAATATATAAAGTTGTTGGTCTTTATAACAGCTGTTATATTGTACTGAGATTCCGTATCCAGGGGATACGGAATCTCAGCGTAGTCGCTTCCCTTACGGCAGACATATGTCTGCAGTTTGGGAAGCACTTCGCAGCCCAACACATATAACAAAAAAGCTATTATAATGAAAGTGAGCAAAATCCCTTGACACATAATTGGTGTCGCGCATGAATGGTTGAACGATCGCTACGCTGTCTCTAGGTTGGGTTCTGTGAAATTGAAATCTTTGTGCACATGCGAAGACGCAGTTGTGGTACGATAAGACCCCGAGCACCTTAATAGGGAGGTAAAATGAAATAATGTAATTGACGATTCCCATGAGGATCGCTATTCCCGAATTTAAGATTCGGTAAGTTTAAGTGGGTTCTATTATTACGGAGCTTCAGGACGTAGTGCGGACATACGCCTGCCCCGGGGGCAGGTTATGTCGGCTGTAAGCTAAGCGCTTACGCGCGCCCCCAGTTCTTTTATACTAAAATAAAGCTTTACCTCGCCCAGCCTCGGCCCCCTTGGGGGGCTGGGAAAGGGGTAAGTAGATTTCAGGTTCGAAAATATAAATTTTATAGCATTGCATGGCTGGAATTTGTTCTAATTATAAGGCATAATAATATATAATTAAATGTATATATTAAAATTAGCAAGTCGTCATGGTCTATTATTGAAATGGGCAACACTTTTGCTACAATAACAATATATTAATTGTTTTTGTTCAGATTGATTTCTGAAAATGAAATCATGAAGGCGGAATAGTGAGTAATCAACAATCATTAGTGTGTTGGTGAAGTTTAAGACATTTGGTTAACCATTTTGAGACGATTTTTTGAATCATCAAATAGTGATTGCGTACATTGTGCGTAATTACGCTTTTTATTTCGGGGTAACCGTTATAAGGGTTATTTGAAATGTTTTTGTTAAAATACGTAGGGAATTCACCGCCCGTCAATAACTTCAATGAAAGCTTACAGAAAATGAGGGGGTATCTTTTTAGTCCCCTTGTATAACGTAATCCCTTCAAAGAGGTTATAAGTCGTAACATGGTAAGAGTAGGGGAACCTGTTCTTGAAATAATAAATTATAAATATAAATGATGGATTTCTTTTTATTAGAAACCACTACTGTATTAGCAATGCAAGTAGTATTTGCTTTAAGTGTGTTTATTGTTTCGTGTTTTTATAGCAATAATTTAAAATCTTTTAGAATTTTAAGTCTTGGTGTAAGTTTAATTCCTTTATTTTGGAGCCTTTATTTCTGGTATTTATATGATAGTTCAGGACATCAATTTCAAATGGTTTGTTATTTAAGTCGTTTACATTTAAGTTTTGGTATTGATGCTGTAGGTTTAAGTTTAATTATTTTAACAAGTGCTTTATTTCCTTTATGTTTAGTATTAATGCGTACATTTTCGGGTATATTAACTTTCTTATTATTAGAAATAGTAATTTTAGGTTCATTAACTGTATTAGATCTTTTAGGTTTTTATATCTTATTTGAAGCTTCTTTAATTTTACTTTTCCTTTTAATTGCAAGAACACCTTATGGTTCTATAGATGCGGCCTATAAAATAGTTTTATATACAATGGCGGGTTCTTTAATTTTATTGCCAGTTATTTTTCTTATTTATAGTGAACAAGGTAGCACGAATTTATTAAGTTTAGTTACAACGGAGTTAAACTTTAATGACACGTTGGGATCTCATATTAGTGGTACCGGTAGTCAAGGTAATACACGTGCGCGTCAACTTTTACTGGGTTGGGGTATGCTAGCGGTATTCGCGGTTAAAATTCCATTAATGCCTGTTCACTTATGGTTGCCCGAGGCACATGTAGCGGCCCCCACAGCTGGTAGTGTACTATTGGCGGGGGTTTTATTAAAACTTGGTGGTTTAGGTTTTCTTCGTTATATGATTCCTATTTTACCTAATTTTACTGCTTGGGTTTTCCCTTTAATTTGTACTATGTGTTTATGCTCTTTTTTATTTAGTACACTTAGTACTATTCGACAAGTTGATTTAAAAAAAATAGTTGCTTATTCATCTATTGCACATATGGCCTTAGTAACTTTAAGTATTTTCTCTATGAGTGAATTTAGTACATACGCTTCAACTTTTATGATGATTGCTCATGGTTTAGTAAGTCCTGGATTATTTTTATTGGTGGGTATTTTATATGAACGTTGCCATACTAAATTCATTTTATATTTTAGTGGGTTAGGTAATCATATGCCTTTATTTACTATTTGCTTTTTCTTATTAACTTGTGCTAATCTTTCATTCCCATTATCACCGAATTTTATTGCTGAAGTATTATGTTTAGTAAGTTTATTTGCTGTTCATGAATTATATGCCTTTATTTTTTGTGTTGCCCAAGTCTTGGGTGCAGTTTATGCTTTCTGGGCTTTTAATCGTATTATTCATGGGGTTGCGACTTCAAACGGAGTAATGGATTTGACCCGTTTAGAATTTAATTTAATTTTACCTATTATGGTTGGTGTATTTTGGTTAGGGATTAAACCAATGGGTTAAATGGTTACTTCTACCCCTGCTCGGCAGGGGTTTGCAGACGAAGAGGAGGTCACCTTAAAGTATTGAGCTGCGCCGCTACGCGGCTTTGCCGACATACCCTGCCCCCGGAGCAGGTGTATGTCTGCGGGCATACTGCGTAGCAGTATGTCAGCCGACATACCCCTCCCTGCCCAGGCCCCCAAAGGGGGCCAGGGCAGGAGGGAGTATGCCTGCAGGTATAAGCCCTAACAGCAACGCTGTTAGGGCTTATATCGGCCGACATGCCCCAACGGGGCATGTTAGTGGTTACAAAACGACTTTAAATATCCCGATAGTTTGGAATATGCGAGAGTTATTATTTTTAAAATAAATGTTATCACGTTGGTTATATTCAACAAGTCATAAAGATATTGGTTTAATGTATTTAGGTTTTGCTTTATTTAGTGGTTTAATTGGTACTAGTTTAAGTATGTTTATTCGTTTAGAGCTAACTGTTCCAGGTAAAGGTATTTTGGAGGGCAACGGTCAATTATATAACGTAATTATCACGGCCCACGGGCTACTTATGCTTCTATTTCTAGTTTCCCCAGCGTTGTTTGGGGGGTTCGGCAACTGGCTTACACCGATATTAATTGGTGCTGTAGATGTAGCCTTTCCCCGTTTGAATAATATTAGTTTCTGGTTAAACCCGCCTGCTTTAGTATTGCTATTGCTCAGTGCATTAGTGGAGCAAGGCGCTGGTGTGGGTTGGTACGCATACCCTCCCCTCTCCGTGCAACATAGCGGTTCAAGTGTAGATTTAGCTATTCTAAGTTTACATATTAATGGGTTAAGTAGTATCTTAGGCAGTATTAATTTGTTAGTTACTATTTTTGGTATGCGAGCCGCCGGAATGAAATTGAACCAAATTCCTTTATTCGTTTGGAGTATTGCTTTTACTGCAGTACTTATTATCATTGCTTTTCCTGTATTAGCAGCAGCTTTAGTTATGTTATTAACAGACCGTAATTTAAATACTGCTTATTTCGTTGATTCTGGTGATATAGTACTATATCAACACCTTTTCTGGTTCTTTGGTTGTCTTGTATGGCCTCCTGTGGCGGTCGTTATGCGATTGCGCCAACAAAAACTTAATTAAAACACGTTATCGTATGGTTTGGTAACTTCACAGGTAAAGGGAGCTGTATGCTGGGAACCTGAGTATAAAGTTTACTCTACTATTGAAGCTTTAGTGAGGTATGTGCATTTTTTACATAATGATAGAATAGTGCACTCCCCTTCAGGGGCAGAAGTAAAAACGAGTAAATTATTAGGCAATCAGCAGGTAACCGACGGCGTCGTCTCTAATAATGCTCTAACGGGGACCTCAGAGGCCGAACGCTCCCAAACCTTAAAATTTAATGAATGGCTGGCTGGTTTAATTGATGGTGATGGCTGTTTTGTGATTAGCAAAGAAGGCTACACAAGCTGCGAAATAACAGCAGGACTCTTAGATGAGCCCATGTTACACTTAATTAAAGATCAGTTTTTGCGGGTCAGTTAGCCGCCGCGCAGAAAGTAAAGCCGTGCGTTGGCGTTTGCATAATAAAGCGGGAATGGTTTTTTTAGTAAATAGTGTAAATGGTTTAATTCGTAATACTAAACGCGTACCACAACTGCAGCTAGTTTGTAATAAATTAAATATTGAGTTCATCCCACCTAAAGAATTACACGTTGATTCAGGCTGGTATGGTGGGTTTTTTGATGCTGATGGTACAGTAACAAGTAGTATTAAAGGAAAATACCCTCAACTACAATTAAGAATTGGTGTAACCAATAAAGAAGAACGTGATGTTATTTACTATAAAGAACGTTTTGGCGGAAATATTTATTATGACCGTTCACAAAACGGGTATTACGTTTGGAGTACGTCGGATCGAATTATTATTAACCACTTTTTAGATTATGCTAAAAAGGGTAACGTTAAAAGCATTAAAGGTTCTAGACTCTTATTGGTTCCCCGCCTTTATGAATTAAGAGACGTCAACGCATTTAAAGCTCCTGTGGACTCTGCTTTATATAAAGATTGGTTATTATTTAAAGCAAAATGGGACGCGGCGAAGGCTTAAAAAAATTTTAAGGTTTATGTTATGGCCCGAATAGTGAGATGCCGCTAAGCGGCATCTCACTATTAGCATCCAGAGGTGTATATTTTAATTCTCCCTGGTTTTGGTATTGTTAGTCATGTAGTTAGTTTCTTTAGTCAAAAACCCGTTTTCGGTGTATTGGGTATGATTTGCGCTATGGGTGCTATTTCAATTTTGGGATTCATTGTTTGGGCTCAATTGGGTCCTTTCATAAGTGATTATGAAATATGTCACAAAGGTTTTCGGGTGTTACGCGCACGACCTCTGTGTATTAAATCTCATTATATGCTGGAAACTTGTAGTTTAATGCTGGTTTTTATCCTTTTTTCCTTTAAAATATTGTACTCACGTTACGTACTCAATCCTGTTTTACGCCCTATTGGTGCACAGAATTTAATAAAGTGAATTGGAAAGGACAGATTTGTAAACACTAACATGCCCCGTTGGGGCATGTCTAGGTGTTATTCTGTGTAGGGGTGTACGGTCGTACACCCCTACACAGAATACACCCCACGGCAGCAAAGCTGCCGGGGTAGGGTTAACACCGAAGGTGTTAAGCCAACCCTTGCTGACACGCGACTCTGTCGCGTGTGAGCTTAGGGGCCGCACAGCGGCGCAACAATCAGCAGGTAACCTGTTATAATACATTTTACACTCTAAAACATTCAACGCCGTTAACTGTTTTGAGGATGTTTACAACAGGTACCTCAGAGACTAGAAGTGAGACAACAGTATTGGCCGACATACCCTGCTCCGGTGGGATAAGCAGCTGCTTATCCCACCGGAGCAGGTGTATGTCTGCAGACATGCCCCGTTGGGGCTTGTTAGCCGACATACCCCTCCCTGCCCAGGCCCCCAAAGGGGGCCAGGGCTGGAGGGAGTAAGCCTGCGGGCATACTGCGTAGCAGTATGTCAGCCGACATACCCACCGGAGCAGGTGTATGTCTGCAATGTTATAATTGCTGTTGAAGGTATAGTCCAAAAAATAACAACAAGTTTTAAGTGTTGTTCTTTTTGCATCATATGTTTACTGTTGGTTTAGACTTAGACACTATTGCTTATTTTACTTCAGCTACAATGATTATTGCGGTCCCTACTGGTATGAAAATTTTTAGTTGGTTAGCGACTATTTATGCAGGTCGTACTTGGTTTACAACACCTATGTGGTTTGCTCTTGGTTTTATTAGTTTATTTACTGTTGGTGGCGTTACGGGTGTAGTTTTAGCCAATGCTGGTGTAGATATGTTAGTACATGATAAAAGGGTTACAGCTGAGTATGTAAAAATGTTCTTTGTTGGTTTATTTGAAGGTGATGGGAGTATGCAGGTTAATCATTGGAGAAGAACTTCATTACAATATCGTTTGATTATTAAGTTAAAGTATAGTTACGCTAATCTTTGCATGCTTCAATTTATACAAGCACACGTTGGTGGTTCTGTTCGCGTCGATGAAAGAAGAGGGGAAGTCTTCTGGGTAGAAAATGATCGCGCGCGAGTTCTAGAAATTTTTAAAATTTTTGATGCTTATCCATTCATAACAAGCAAAAAAATATGCCAATACAATTTTTTAAAACGATTTATAGCGTTACAAAATACCCCAGAAACACTTTCCCTTTATTTCGAAACTCGGGATAATAAATACAAGGGTCAAAGTAAAATTATAGAGTCTTTTCAAAACGTTGACTTAATCGCATTACCCTATTTTAACGCATGGTTATCCGGTTTTACTGAAGCAGAGGGTTGTTTTTCAATACGTGAAAATAGAAACCATTCGTTCTCAATTTCCCAGCTAAATGATAAGTATATTTTAGAAGCAATTAAAATCAAATTTAGTATTAGCAATGAAGTTCGTTTAATTCCAAAATATGGGGATTTTTATCTTATTGAAGTATATAGAATGGAAACTTTGCTTACCATTCACCAACATTTTGAGAATTTTACATTACTCGGTCAAAAACTTCAAAGCAAAAATGCGCATTTACGCGCGTTGCAGGAAAGAGGTATGAGATAGAGAGCAGCTCTTCCCCCCCCCAAAGGGGGCTGGCATACCCCCTCCCTGCCGCTAATAAACGTGTCATGTGGTCATGTTACTGTGGTATCAAAAAAAGATACCGGTTAATATATAAACACGACAATGTCGTGGGGTAGTGGCACTTTGTCACTTTTAAAATTAGCAGGCATGCCCCTACCCTTCGGGTAGGGGCACGTCAGCAGATATTAGCTAACGGTGAAATCTTACTTGGTTACCCGCGACCCCCCCCCTTTGGGGGGGCCGGTACTACTAACTTAACTTTAAAAGGGGTAAGACAATACCGTGGAAACCAAAGAGCGAAATCTTTACGACACAGTATTTCGTGTCTTTTATTCAGAATACTGTGTCGTAATCCGCTTTAGTAGGATCCGTAGAGACTATACGTAACAGCTGATTATCCATTAAGTTGGAAAAAAGTAAGATATAGTCCGATCCCTTTTGTGAAAAAGGAAGCGGTTAAACGCCTTATGCTTTTGGTTATTGCAGGTGTTATTCCCCGCCCCCTGCCCCTTTTCGGGGCAGGGGCCGGGGCAGGCAGGGCATGTACGCAAAGCCGCGGAGCGGCACGGCTCTTCCACCCCGCCCTAACTGCAAAGCAGTTAGGTCGGGGAGGAAGAGACATACTCCTCGCAGAGTTGTAACCGCGCAATTTAGACGTATTATGTAGTAGCACATTTCCACTATGTTTTATCAATGGGTGCCATTTTCGCAATTTTTAGTGGTATTTATTTTTGGTTGGGTTTAATGACCGGATTAAATTATGATGAAGGAAGAGGTCAATTGCACTTCTGGACGTTTTTCATTGGTGTAAATGTTACTTTTTTCCCTATGCACATGCTAGGCCTCGCGGGTCAACCCAGAAGATATTTTGATTATGCAGATTGTTTTGCGGGATGGAACACTTTAATTTCCTATGGTTCAATGATCTCATTTTTAAGTATTTTATTATTAGCCGCCCCTATTTCATTTGTTCCAAAAGATAGCCGCGATGTTGCTCCAACATCTGCTGCTACTTTAGAATGGATGTTACCTGCAACACCGGGAAATCATTCATTTAGTCAATTACCTGTATTACGAGTTACAGCTTAAATTTCTTATTATAATTAGCATTTTCTGGGCCCAGTAGCAGTTCCTGACAGTAGAGCTGTCAGGAACTGCTTTTGGAAGCCCCCCCCCGGGGGGCATAATCGCTAAGTTTACTCGTTTTTAGAGAGGAGCATCTCCCCTCGCTCGAGGGGAGATGCTCCGCTGCGATTCCAACGTTAAAAGATCAAAATAAATGTAAATAAAGCTGTTACACAGCAGCGGGCATACAGCGTAGCTATATGTCTGCTGGCATACCCCGCCCTTACTGCGGCGCTGTCATCCAAGGGGGTAAGGTTAAGGGGCGGAGCTGCGCGCAAAATTTTAAGAGGAGTAGCTCAATTTGGTAGAGTCTTAGTTTCCAAAACTAACGGTTACAGGTTCAAGTCCTGTCTTTTCTGTTTTATGTTAAGCTGTAAACAGTTATGCTGCTTTATATACGGTGTAGCGGCCGGCATCCCCTGCCCTAACAGCTTCGCTGTAAGGGCGGGGGCGTGCCTGCAGATATAGTGTTACCCCCGCGGGGGTAACACTATATCGGCTTTTTCCTAAGAGAAAAGTCATTATAAAGACCCCCTTTTTGGGAAGTTGCTCCTATGAGAATTAGCCAAGGGGTAAGGCAATTGGTTTTGGTCCAATTATCATGTGTTCGAATCGCATATTCTCAGAATATTTTTATATATAAATGATTTTAATTATTATTATAACTATTACTGTACCCGTTTTATTGACCGTTGCTTTTTTTACTTTAGCTGAACGACATATTATGGCTTCTATGCAAAGACGTTTAGGTCCTCATACCTCCGGTTTAGGTGGATTATTACAACCTTTTTATGACGGGTTAAAATTAGGTGTTAAAGAACCCATTTTACCTGAATTAAGTACCTCGGGCGCCTTTAGTGCAGCACCTATGATTAGTTTTGTATTAAGTCAAATTAGTTTTTGTGGTCTTTTTATTAGTGATGCCGCTTTTCAAGGACTCGTTTTAATGGCTTTAAGTTCTTTAGGTGTATATGGTGTTATGCTCTCAGGCTGGGCGTCCAATAGTAAATATGCTTTTTTAGGGTGCTTACGATCCGTATCACTTATGGTTTCTTATGAATTAGGATTTGGTGCTGCATTGTTAAGTATTAGTTTATTTTTAACAGATAGCACTGGGATGAAAAGTTTAAATTTTGGAGATGCCTCTACTTCTATACAATTTGCTTTATTACCTTTATTTTTTATTTTTTTAGTTTGTATTCTAGCGGAAACTAAACGTGTGCCTTTTGACTTACCTGAAGCTGAGGCCGAGCTCGTAGCTGGTTATAATGTTGAATATAGTTCTTTAGGTTTTGCCTTGTTTTTTATCAGTGAATATGCCAATATGGCTGTTATGAGTATACTTGCAAGTATTTATTTTTTAGGTGGGTTTAGTCCTTTAAAATTAACCGCTATCTTTTTCTTTTTTGTGTGGACACGTGCTACCTTGCCTAGATACAGATATGATCAATTTTTACGTTTGGGGTGGAAATCATTATTACCTTTAAGTTTGAGTTTATATAGTATTTATGCTGTTTTTGATTTTGTCTTTTAAGAATAGGATTTCCTTAAAAACACCCATCCCACGATGGCTTTGCCTCGCACCCTATTTGATATAGGGAATCGCTTCTTCGCCGACATACCCTGCCCCGGGGGGATAAGCAGCTGCTTATCCCCCCGGAGCAGGGGTATGTCGGCGGGCATACTGCGTAGCAGTATGTCAGCCGATATCTGCCGATATGTCGCTGACGAAGCAAGAGAGGGTATCCATAGGTAGATATATAAAAATAAATGTTATATTGTTCTTTTATTGAATTAGATGCTTTATTGAGCGTTATTATGATAATAATTTATGGTTTATTAAGTCTCAAATCTACTCAAATTAATTTGATGGACGTATTTTTATTTTGTAGAATTTTTCCTTTAATTTTTGTATTTGGTTTTTATATCGACATGGATTTAAATGGATTAAATTTAGCAAATCATATTTCATTAACTATAATACCCACTGTAACAATTGATTTTTTGTTGGCTTTATTGCTTTTTTTTGTTATGTATAATTTTCAATCTTTTGAGTCTATTTTACTTTTATTATTCGCTTTTGTTGGTCAATATTATATGTTGCATAGTATTGATTTATTAACTTTTTATATTGCTTTAGAAGCTCAAAACTTTTGTTTTTTAGTTTTATGTGGTTTACCTCTTCCATTCTTTGCTTCTTTTAAAGGTGCTAAAAAAGGTGTGAATGCAAGCGGTAATTATATTTTTAGTGTAGAGGCGTCTATTAAATATTTTCTTTTAAGTGCTTTTTCATCTGGTGTATTGTTATTTTGGTTTAGTGCTATTTATTTACAAACTGGTATGAGTATATTTAGTTTTTCGCCTAAAGAACAAAGTTTATATACGGGATATGAGTTGTCATCTATTTCTATTTTTTTAATTCTATGTGCTATGATGTTTAAACTTGGTGCTGCTCCTTTACATTTATGGGTTGTTCAAATTTATAATGGGGTAAAACGTAATCTTCTTCTATATATTTCGACAGCTCCTAAGTTAAGTTTGTTTGGGTTTTGGGTTAATAGTTTTCAAACTGTTTGGACTGATTATTCTGTCATTTTATTTAGTATTTTTAGTATCATTTTAGGTGCTTTTGGTGCATATAGTCAACCATCATTGCGAACTTTATTAGCTTATAGTACAATTAATGAAATTGGTTTATTATTATCTGCATTAGAAACTGCTGGGTTTAATTCTTTATTTCAACATTTAGGTATTTATATAGTTAGTCAATTATTACTTTGGAATTTATACGATAAACGAATTTTTATCATTTTAGCAATCAGTTTAGCTGGTTTACCCCCGTTAGCCGGCTTTTTCGGTAAGGCCTTTATATTCTGGCACATAGGTTTAGTAGGTTTAACAAGTGTTTTATTAGTTGCGTTGTTATGTACAGGAATTAGTTTAGTTTATTATTTACGTATTATTCGTTTATTTTGGAACCCAGCTCATAATTATCAATTTAATTATGATATTATAAATCGCTCATATACTGCTAAAACATTAAGTACATATAAAGTTGACTTAAATATTAACCAATTTGCTATTTTAGGTCAAGGACAAAGAGTGTATTTAACATCTACCTGTGTTATTTTATTATTTATTTTACCTATTTTCGTAATAAAACCATTTATTGTTTAAATCTTTTATGCTCACTTTCTTCTACCTTCCAGCATATTTTTTGATGAGAGCCATTTTTAATTATTAAATAGATGTTATTCTCCCCGTCCCCTGACCCCCAGAGGGTCAGGGGACGGGGAGAATGGGTTTTGTTTTTATAAAATATAAATGTATTTATTACCATTAGTTAGTACTTTATTTAGTGGAATCTTTTCTGGTTCTATGTTCGCTAGATTTTATGGGCATAGAGGTGCTGGAATTATTAATGTTTTTTGTTTATTTGTTGCTTTTTTAAGTAGTTTATTTATGTGGTATGAAGTAGTATTTGCTTCTAGTGAGGTTTTTATTGATTTATTTAATGTTTGGTTTACTGTTGGTTCTTTTAATGTATATTGGGCTTTGTATTTTGATTTAACTACAGTACATTTATTATTAACTGTAACTTCCGTTAGTTTTGCTGTTCATTGTTACGCTTTAGTATATATGAAAAGCGATCCACACTTAAATTTATTTATGTGTTATTTAAGCCTTTTTACATTCTTCATGTGTGTTTTAGTTACTGGTCAAGATCTCATCGTCATGCTTGTTGGTTGGGAAGGTATTACAGATCAATGCCTTAATGGTGTTAATATAACTAGTTCAGGCGATTTCCTTTTTTGTAGGTTCGAGGGGTTTCTGAACAAAATAGAGGCTTTTATTCTTGACATGCCCCGTTGGGGCATGTCTGCAGGCATACTCCCTCCCTGCCCTGGCCCCCAAAGGGGGCCAGGGCAGGGAGGGAGTATGTCGGCTAGTTTTTTTAATAAAATTAGAAGTGCTGTTAAAATAGGCAATTACAAAAGGTATCGCATCTTCGCCAACGGCGAAGCATTCAAAGGAACAAAACGATTTTTTTATAAGCCACGCTTACCTGCTATTAACAGACGCGGAAGTCATACAAGTTTATTTAAGCAAATTTTGACTGGGTTTTTATTAGGGGATGGTTGGTTAGAATTACACGGTGCGGGTGCTAGAATAGGTATTTTGATTACTGATAAATTCGAGGATGTAGCTGCGTGGTATAATTTATTGTTTTTTATTTTGGGTTACACAGATGCTTATATTTTATCTAATCCTTTAAAAAGAACAGCTCGCGTCAATAATAAATCATATTACCGAATACGTACTTTTAGTTTTAGTAGTCTTAATTCTTATTATTATACATGGTATTTTAAACAAGAAAACGGTAAATTTGTAAAGGTTGTACCCAAAGATTTACATCATACTTTAACTCCATTATCCTTAGCTATTTGGTTAATGAGTGATGGTAATGGGATGTTGGATGGGGGGTTTAAAATAGCAACACATGGTTTTACAAAAGAGGATAGTAAATATTTATGTGATTTATTGCTAGAATTATATGGCATTGAAGCTAATGTTATAAGAGATGGAAATAATCGACATTGTATTCGTGTACTAAAAAGATCTATCACCCGTTTATATTGGTTAGTTAAACCTTTTTTATTACCATCTTGTGAGTACAAATTTCGTTTTGTAAAACAAACAGACAACTCATAAATGGAAATCGCCTGCAACGCTAATTTTATTAATGCGAAAACACACCCCTTAAGGGGTGTGTTTTCGACGTTTCCTTAATATTACAGGTGTTAAGTATACGATCAAGTCTTATCTATTATATACCAAATTGTAATATAAGGACATTCTTTCATATCCTTATATTACACCCCCTGTAGGGTTGAACAAATCAATGCAATACTTTTAAATACATTGCATTACACGTTAAAAAACGTATGTATGTACTATTTAAGTAAGAGAATGGTATAAAGATTATCGCCATTTAGCAAAACGAAGACATTTGAAATCAAAGTAATTTTGTTTTCTATTTTACGTTTATATTATCGCGAGAAATTCTGATAGATATGTGATTCCGACGGGATCGTCACATTATAAATAATCTACTGTTTATTTTATAAAGGCAATGCGGGTGTTTTGTATTTATAATACAAGTGTGTGGTTATATACACTATATAAATCGTATATAGCCCACGTAACGGTCAAAGATTTTTTCAAGACCGTCAGTTGTTTTGTATTCAACTGCTACAGACTGGGTCACCCGTGGGTATCTGAAATGATGCTTAATGTACAGTCGACTTTTGATTGGTGTGTGTTCTTATCTTCTAATTGGATATTGGAGTCATCGTTTATCAGCTTCAAAATCAGCTTTAAAGGCCGTTGTTATCAATCGTTTAAGTGACGGTTTATTATTATGGGGTGTTTTATGGGTATGGTGGCATACCGGTAGTTTAGAGTATGATTTAGTTACACTATCTAGTGATACTTCTGCTTTTTTAAGCACAGCTATTTTAATAGGTGCTATGGGTAAAAGTGCACAAATCGGGTTTCATACTTGGTTAGCTGATGCCATGGAGGGTCAAATTGGAGTTGTAGACACGCTATAAATGTTCGAAAGGGCCCTCGTTAAATTTCGCTATATGCTAAAAAGCCCTAAACTTTATTTAAAGGAGGGTAATTAGCAGGAAACAACTTTGTAATTTATAAGCTACGCTTGTCCGCAGTAGGTTTTTTAGCTGAAATGTCCCTCCCTGCCCTTACTGCAATGCAGTAAGGGCACGTTGGCTAAAAACCACCCTTACTGCATTGCAGTAAGGGTGTTGGGGGTAAAATCACCTTATAGTAGCCAAAAAGGGGGTTACATATAGTTGACTCCTCAGAGACTACACGCGAAAAGAAAAACGTTTATTGAGAGGCGATTCCCCCTGGGGGGATCGCTACTTCGCTGTGGGGGAAGCTGTTATATTTTTTTGCACGCTCCTTATATACGTTATGTTCTATGATATAGTCCTGTTTCTTCGTAAGAAGAAACGCCTACCCCCGTAAGTGCTTTAATTCATGCTGCTACTTTAGTTTGCGCTGGGGTTTATGTAATGGTTAGGTTAAGCGTTTTTTATGATGATTTAATCATTGTTGTAGGCGCTTTAACTGCTTTAATGGCTGGTATTTTTGGGTACTTTCAATCTGATCTTAAAAGAGTTATCGCCTTTAGTACATGCTCACAACTAGGGTATATGATGGTTAGCGTTGGTTTAGGGGAATTAGGCGCTGATGCTTCAATTTGTCATTTAATGACACACGCGAGTTTTAAAGCTGCATTATTTCTTAGTGCAGGTGTTATTATTATGGCTTCAGGTGGATCGAATCAAAATATGGCTAGATATGGTGGTTTAAGTGGTATACATTGTTCTTTATTAAGCTTTATTACGTTACTAATAGCTTGTCTTTGTTTAATGGGTATGCCTGAAACATCTGGTTTTTATTCAAAAGAAACTATAATTAATTATAGCTATGTTTGTTTTAATACTTTAGCTGATTATGCTCATACTTTATTAATTCTTGCTGCATTAATCACATGTTCATATACTGTTAAATTGTTTATTCAATCCTTTTTATATGATTATAGTGGTAATGATTTTAATGTTAGTGGAATCAGCCCTAATACTCATATCTTAATTGGTATAGCTTTTTCTGTTTTATTATGTGATATCATTTTCAAAATTTGGACTGGTACTAATCTATTATCCGGTATTTTATTCTTTGTACCTTGGGGTGTTAAAAATTTACCAGTTGGTTTAATGATTGCCGGTTTCTTAACCGCTACCGCTGGGGTTACATCACAACAATTCGGTTTAATGCGTTTCTGTGCTACAAGATGGGGTGTCGATCAAATATATGCTCGTACTTTAGTTAATTTAGTTTTAGATTTGGGTAGAATCTCATGGAGCGCTGGTGATAAAGGCCTTTTCATTATGCACGACCAAAGGGTTCGTATATAATTTTATACACGCTTAATACACCCCACGACGACCCCCCTCCCTGCCCCGAAGAGGGGCAGGGAGGGGGGCTAGAGCAGGGGTAAGGGCTTATATCGGCCGACATACCCCCCGTTGCAGTAATCCGCAAAGCGGGTATCTGCGATCGGGAAAGGGGTAAACAGCTTCCGTGCAAAAATAAAATATATATTATACCCCCCCACGTACACTTAAAGTTTTTGATTCTTTGTAGTATCTCTATACTGAACCGCCCTAAAATTCGCCAAAATACAATTATTAGGGGTGCTAAAAACAGTAATTTTTTAGAGGGTTAACCTATAAAAAAGGGGGGGGGAAAGGAATAAAGGTATAGGAGTATAGGGTATAGATAGGTATAGGGTATCAATATCATATACCTATCTATACCCTACTATCTATCTATATTCTACTATCTATCTATATTCTACTATCTATCTACTTTCCTATCTATCTATCTACATATATTCCACTATCTACATATATTCCACTATCTACCTTTATTCCTTCTCTCCCTCCCCCTCCCACGGCGGCTAAGCCGCCGTGGGGAAGAACGCCTCCCAGCTGCTACTGCACAGTTTCCCCACAGGGGGGGAGCCGTGTTTCTTTCTAGTTGAATACACCACAAGTAAAAGCGCTGCTATTTAGAATCTTTGACCCCGACACATAATAACACCTTAGTTGGGGTGCGTTTGGTTGTGGTGTGGTGTGGTGTGGTGTGGTGTGGTGGGATGGGGAGCAGAGTATAATAAAGGGGGGGTTGAAAATAAATGCGTTTAAATCATAAATTAGGTCCTTTAAAAGTGTTAAATCAACATTTAGTGGTGTATCCAACGCCTTTAAATTTGAATTATTCTTATTCTTTTGGTTCGATGGCGGGTGTAGTATTAGGTGCTCAAATATTGACGGGTATTTTGTTGGCGATGCATTATACACCGCATGTGGATCATGCCTTTGCGAGTGTGGTGCATTTGATGCAAGATGTGCCGAATGGGATAATAATTCGTTATATGCATGCGAATGGTGCGAGTTTATTTTTTACGGTGGTATATTTACATATATTTCGTGGTATATATTATAGTAGTGGTAATCAACCGCGTGAGTTAGTATGGGTGACGGGTGTAGTGATATTGTTGTTAATGATAATAACGGGATTTATTGGATATGTGCTACCATGGGGTCAAATGTCATTCTGGGGTCTGCCGCATTGGTTAAATGAAAATAGCCCCATATGTGATTTACACGCCGTTCGTCCTTCCGTTATAAGAGGAGAAGGATTTTTAGTTTGGGAAAATGTTAATATTGGGGAATCGCTACTCCCATTTCCTTGGGAAACAGAAGCTTTTTTGATAGGCGGCTCACGTAGGGTGTTGTCAATTAAGTCTGTGATCGGCCGACATCAGCGGATATCCGCTTCGCGGATATCTGCAGATGTCTGCAGGCATATCGGCAAACGGGATAGTAGTCTAACCGGCGTACTTACTTGTCCGGAACGCCGGTGTTTTATAGACGCCCCTGGGGGCTTAATGCGATTTTGTTTGTTAACCGCATGTCGTTTTATCAGTCATTATAATATAGGTGATGCGCGTATTTTATCGGGTAAAAGAATAGGTCCTCATAATTATGATATTTTGAGTGCGATATTTGGTAGTTTATTAGGAGATGGATATGCAGAGAAGAGGTTAAATGCGACGCGTATACATTTTCAACAGGAGAGTAGTAATATGGAACATTTAATAAATACTTGGAAAATAATGAAAAAAGGGGGTTATTGTAGTGATGAACGTCCAAAAATTAAAGATAGATTAGGTGAGAATGGTGCAAGAAGGTATGTTTGTAGATTTAAAACGTTTTCATATGCTAGTTTTAATTGGATTTATGAGAGTTTTTATGATAATGTGAATGGTGTTAATATAAAAAAAGTGCCTATAGTTATAGAAGAATTTTTATCTCCATTAGCTTTAGCTATTTGGATAATGGATGATGGTACTAAACAAGGGGAGGGTTTACGAATATCGACGAATAGTTTTACGAAAGAAGATGTTTTGCGTTTATGTCATGTATTAAAAAAGAAATATGATATTGAGGGTAGTCCTGTTATATCGGGATATGGAAGACATACTGGGTTAGTACAATATGGTTTATATATTCATGTAAATTCAATGGATAAACTTCGTTTAATAGTAAAACCTTTTTTTGTTCAAAGTATGTTATATAAATTGGGGTTATAGCAGCGACACTGAGTGACGTGTGTGAGTGTCATAGCCCTGCGGCGCGAAGCGCCGTGGGTTTTCCTTGAAACGGACGGCGTGAATATCATATAGTTTATATATAGCGATCCTTCAGTTTGTTTTCTCTTGTGAAGGGTGAGGGGTTGGGATAAACGGAAGGAGGTTGCGGATATCTTTATAAAAAATATGGCGATTCCATCTCCTTCGAGGATGGGAGAGGTGTTCGGCTGACATACAGCTATGCTGTATGCCTGCAGATGCCTGCAGATATTTTAACTTGTGTAAGGAAATGAAGATATAAATATATAAGCGACACTAATGAAAACGGTTAAATTCGTAGCTCTTTCTTTAATCTTTAAAAAGAAACGAAAAGACCGTCAGTTTTGCACAAAATTGCTACAGGCTAGAAATCTTTAAATAACACGCTTCCCTGTTGGGGGGCATAATATTTAAAGCAGCATTAGTGGGTGTCTGAAATGATGCTTAATGTATAGTGGGTATTTCTAATATCTGAGTATTATATCGGCAGGCGAATCTCGCGGGGTTCGCTTGTTCTCAAAGCAGAACATTACGTCCCCCCCCTTTAGGGAAGGGGCCGGAGGTGTGTGTTATAATATTGAGGTAAAAACAAGGCTTTATGTAAATCCTATTTTTGGTTTTAAAGTACATTACAATAGGGAAAAGAGCTTTGTAATGTGGTAACACCGCACTATGAATTACCTATTGGTTGAAATATGGCAACCGTGATAACGAGCTTAGTTACAGTAATACCGGTAGTAGGTAAGAGTATAGTATATTGGCTATGGGGAGGCTTTTCCATTGATCATCCCACTTTGAATCGTTTTTATAGCTTTCATTACACATTACCATTTGTATTAGCGGGTCTAAGTATTTTTCATATAGCAGCATTGCATCAATATGGAAGTACAAACCCTTTAGGTGTGAATACTCAAACGAGTACAATACCTTTTGGAACATATTTTGCTTCAAAAGATATGTTAGGGTTTTTATATTTGGCTTTAGCTTTTTGTGTATTGGTTTTTTTCTATCCAGAGCTTTTAGGTCACCCAGATAATTTAATTCCAGCGAATCCATACTCAACCCCCCAACACATTGTGCCTAATCCACTTGGGCTTGTAACGTACCTTTTTTTTCGAATATAAGGGATACACAAAGAATTTAGCTATATGCTGGAAAGTCTCATATTCTTTTTTGTGAAGAACGAGACAATCAGCAGGAAACACCCCACGGCAGCGAAGCTGCCGGGGTAGGGTTAACGCCGAAGGTGTTAAGCCAACCCTTGCTGACACGCGACTCTGTCGCGTGTGAGCTTAGGGGCCGACATATCCCCTCATTGCAGATACCCGCTTTGCGTATAACTGCAGTGGGGGGATATGCCTGCAGACATACACCTGCTCCGGGGGTGTATGTCGGCTGACATACTGCTACGCAGTATGCCCGCAGACATACACCTGCTCCGGGGGGATAAGCAGCTGCTTATCCCCCCGGGGCAGGGTATGTCGGCAAAGCCGCGCAGCGGCGCAACTATTACAGTCACAGGCCCCCGGAGGGGGTGCCTATGACTGTAATAGGCGGATCCTCAACGACTACAAGCTAAACTACAGAGTCAGAAACCTTCCCCGCGTCAGCTCGACTGTTAGTAAATAGCCGGGCTGGCTTTTATAAGGGCCCGCAGTTATTTGCGTTGCGAGGACACATCCTACAGCGATTGCGCTTGTTGCGTGGTCGCGTGAGCCTTATCGAATGTATAGAGAGATTGATAGGCATATACAGTTTTCTGTATATTGTTTTATAGCTGCACTGTCCTTCGCGAGGTAAGGGACGCAGGATAACAAGGTTAGACGCGTAGATGATATAGTCTAAACTATTAAGAAATTAATAGATATGTCGTATTTCCTTCGGGGGTATGCAACGGCTAAGTTTATAAAAAGCTGTTACTTAAAAAAGTATTTAAGTGGGTCGTAAATGTTAGCCGACATGCCCCTCCCTGCCCAGGCCCCCAAAGGGGGCCAGGGCAGGAGGGAGTATGCCTGCAGGTATAAGCCCTAACAGCGTTGCTGTTAGGGCTTATATCGGCCGACATGCCCCTCCCTGCCCTTACTGCAATGCAGTAAGGGCAGGGGGGAGCATGTCTGCCCGCAGTTTTTGGAGTGGTATTTCTTGTGGGTATATGCAATCTTGCGTAGTATACCTAATAAAGCGATGGGTGTAGTAGCGATAGCTTTAACTTTTTTAAGTTTGATAGGTTTACCTTTTTTAAGTAATGTGCATGTAGGTTCACCGAAATTTCGTATTATTTCAGAACGTTTATTTTGGGTATTTGTTGCAGATGTATTTTTATTAACTTGGGTAGGTGCACAAGAAATTATGCCGGCGACAATATTATTGGGTCAAGTATGTACAGTGGTATTATTTGCATATCTTTGGGTAGTGTATCCTTTCTTGTCTTGGTTTGAAAGTAATTTATATTTAAGAGGAGTACGTTAATTAGTTTCTAATCCTATAAAATTTCCCTCTGCCCTGTCCCCCCCCGACCTAACTTCAAAGCGGTTAGGTCGGGGAGGAATAGGTATTAAGCGATGTGATTTCTCCCTTCGAGGGGATTGGGTTGCTTAAACGTGTTGCGTTGATTCCGAATCCCCACGCAGTCGTGGGGATTCGGAATCACAGCAGGGAATATACAAAAATAAAAGGATTATAAAACTTAAATAATCAGAAGTTCGGCTTGGAAACAGCCAGTCTATAATGAAAACGTAAAAGTTCACTGATTTTATTCCCTGCGGATATAAGCACCTTTGGTGCTTATATCCGCAGGGAATAAAAGCCGTGTACGGCCGAGCCCTTGGTTCGGCGGTTCACTGATATGCGTGTAAACGCATGAGTTTTATAGTATTACAGATGTTAGATTAAAAAATTACCGTAACACACATTCAAATAGATATAATGCCCTTTGAATTACGTCGGAGATTCCATGAGGGGATCCGCTTCAATGGCATAGTAATAAATAAAATTATGCTTCTCCCGTTTTCTTCGGAAGAAGCATAACTCTAGTATACGTCCCCACTAGCGATTCCGTATCCCCTGGATACGGAATCTACGCAGACATATATGATAAGCTTAGCCGACAACCCCCTCCTGCCCTGGTCCCCCCGCAAATGCGGGGGGCCAGGGCAGGAGGGAGCCCGTCTGCGGACATACAGCTACGCTGTATGTCAGCCGATATGTCCCGCCCTACCCCAATCGGCTTACAACGTAGCTGTAAGCCGATTGGGGGGGGTCGTCGTGGGGTACAAAAATAATCCAATATGGGACCCGAAACTATACGAGCTATTATTGTGCAGGTTTGTGAATAACAAGACCGAACCAGTGTATGTTGCAAAATACTTGGATGACATGATAATAGGGGTGAAAGGCCAATCAAGTTTAGATGCTTTTTGTAGAAAGGATAGAACAGTTTTCTTTGGAAACCGTACTTTTACAATTAGATAGCTGGTTTTCTGCGAAATCTATATAGGTAAAGCGGGGTAATATGACCGTTATGAGTAATGAAAAAAAGAATAATGGATTGATGCTCTAGTCACATTTATAGTGGGAAGATTGTAAATGTAAATGGAAAGAGCCTTGATGTGTTGTAAAGGTCTATAAAATTAAAAGATATGCCCCGCCCTGCCCCTTTTGGGGCGGGGCGTAGTGGTCGACATACCGCATAGCAGTATGCCTGCGGATATCTACTTCTTTAAATATAAATGTGAATTGAGGAACATTTTTACCTTTAAAAATTTAACATATGTAATAAATATCCGAAATGTTTTTGATGTGCTTATTGATTACATCAACTGCCAGAGAGGGTGAATAGTCCCGTAGGTGTTATTCTGTGTAGGGGTGTACGACCGTACACCCCTACACAGAATACACAGCTATTCCTTCCCGTCCCCTGCCCCTCTTCGGGGCAGGGGAAGGAATAGGTGAAGTTTATAAGATGAAAATAAATGTTAAGTTTTAGTTTTATTACTTTATTGGCTTTATTATCAATTCTTGTAACTTGGACAAAAAATGTTTTTATGAGTTTAATGTATAGTGTTATGCTTTTTGTTAATGCAACGGTAGTTTTATTAATGCTTGGTTTTGAGTTTTTAGCATTGGTTAATGTATTGGTATATGTTGGAGCATTAGCGGTATTATTTTTATTTGTTATAATGTTATTGGAAGTTCCTACTACTGAGTTAAGAGCATACTATAGAGGTTTTAGTGTGTTAGCATTATTAGGTGTATTAGCTAGTAGATTGGTAAGAGGTAATAGCTACGGTTATTATATAATACCTACTTTTAATTCGACTATGGAAAGTATAAATGCGATAGGTACAGCGTTTTATATAAGATATGCTGATGTTTTGATATTAAATAGTTTAGTGTTAACAATTGCTTTATTTGGGGCATTAGTATTGGCACACACAAGCTTAGCGGGGACAAAAGTATAATATTTTTCTGCGGTGTGGGTAGGTTTAACATCGAAGGTGTTAAGTCAACCCTTGATTACACGTGATGTAACCGCGTGTCATATTAGGGGATTCGGAATCTCCGCAATTCTCCTACCTCCGCGCAGAGGGCAATATCTGCTGCTTCGCCGTATGAGTTTGTCACTCCCGAAGCACGTCTCTGTTATGCCGCTGTGATATAAAAATAAAATTTAGAATAAAAACCTCACGACGACCTCCACATTACCCGCGAAGTTGGTGGTTCGTCGTCGTGTAGAAAATGTCACAACCGCGTAGTGACTAATTATAGCTGTTATGGGGATACGGATTTGCAGCGTAGTCGCTTCCCTTACGGCCGATATACCCTGCTCCGGAGGGATAAGCAGGTGTATGCCTGCAGTTAGAAAAGCACTACAATGATGTGAATGATGTGAATAAAAAATAAACCACTTAAAACTACAGTTAAATATTAACATTTTCTATATTGGAAATGTTTAAATTTTATACTTCTATTTGGCTGGGGCGGCTGCCTACATTAAAGTAACGTGGGCAATCATAAGGTTTGATTATATGTAAAATTTATAATTTTATTTCTGAACTGGTATAGCTGCCCCGTACTTCGTTTTTTTCGGGATACGGGGTAGGAAAGTCAAACTTGACTGTAAGATACACATATCAAACAGGGGTTATAACTGCCGGAAGTAGCGACCGTATATTTATAATTAGATATACATCAACGGATAAAAGGTACGCTGGGGATAACGGGTCTTTTCCTGAAAAGAGTACATATCGACTTGGGGTTAGGATACATCGATGTCGTCTTATTCCGTCCTTATGCTGAAGAAGGTATAAAGGGTTAGACTGTTCGTCTATTAAAGGAGTACATGAGATGGGTTTAAAACGTCAGTCACGGCGTGTGCTTGTAGTAATACAAGCAAAGAATTGGCTAAAATAGGTGGACCCTAAGCTCGCTGCTTTTGTAACAGTATCGGGTATGGCAATACCTAGGGAAGATATTTATAATACTTTACGTGTATTTCGAGTGTAAGACTCGGGAGAGATGAAAACGTATCGCGAATTGACTTTTAAATATCCCTGTAGAGACTTAGTTTATAGATAAAGGGGGCGCTTTAGCTGCTACACCCTCTGGGGGTATGTCGGACGATATACCGCCCCAACGGTAACGCTTTTGGGCAGGGAGGGTGTACGCTACTGAGAGCTTCCAAACGCGACAGCGTTCGGGGGCTCCGTACTCCCCGAAGGAAGAGGGTGGGGTTTTTGGGGTGAGTGGTTAATTCCGAGAATTTGGTATAGAGGGGGTAGTTTTCTATAAACTGGATATGTGCTAAGAACAGCATGTATAATACGCCAACTCCATTTTGCTATCAACCATAAGCAGCCAGCCGAATCGGAGATTCGGGGGGTGATGAAATGTGTTTATTAAAATGGATGAAGATATAGTCCACTCTTTTGGAAACAAAAGGTCGCAGCAAACGTTGCGCTTTTTGCGTACAGCGCTCCCGAACACTTCACAGTGTTCGGGGGCGCTGTGAAGCGTCTGCTTCAGTGTTTGTATACATTAAACAAAACAAATGCGTGAGACAGTTTTGTTTCTATATACAATTGCATTTAACAAACAATCAAATTTATTTAGTACGAAAGGACCAAAATAGATGCAATCCCTGGTATATTTGTTATTTTAAAAGTAACGCAAAGTAGCTAAATTGTTTTATATTCCACAACGTGTGGGCAGTGTTATTTAGACTGTATATAATGTATTTAATTGTGAGTTAAAAATTATCATTTAGATTTGACTGCAGAGCATTATGATGTAATTTAGGTTAAAATTATAATATATTAGAATATAAATATAAACGTTATATATATTTAGCGTAAACTCGCATCAAATTTGGTAAATGGTTCATTTGATATTTAAATAAAAAAAACCATGCCTTATTTGTAGTCTAATTAATTAGACCACAGTGGCATTGAAAAAAGGGCCACCGTCTTAGGATGCAGCAGTGAGTAAAGTTTGACAATGCATTATTTTTAAACAAGCGTACTCCCTCCCCTCTTATGCGAAAGTATATGTGGGGGTTTTGGGTGTGGTTTAACATTTTAAAAATGTGTGATCATGATATTTATATTATTTATAAGCACCGGCTAATTCCGTGCCAGCAGCCGCGGGTATACGGGAGGTGCAAGTATATAACCTAAGTAATAGGCAGGCAAGTGAAGAT
>JACCDR010363409.1_pt1 | contig 26667 bp, 26 predicted proteins | sample 7446431 | NCBI WGS metagenome assembly JACCDR01 (sample SAMN15323443, study PRJNA562643) | freshwater metagenome | isolation source: river surface water | place: USA:Blue River Watershed | collected 2017-08-17 | reverse complement strand
TGCACGAAGTGCACGTCGTTGCTGCTGCTGATGCCGGCATCGGCCATCGCCGCCTGCACGGCTGCGGCGGTGGCGGTGATCTGCGCCTGCCGGCCCACTTCTTCGGGCAGGAAGTTGCGCGTTTGCGCCACCCCCACCACCAGGCGCTTCTGCGTGTGTTTCACCGGCGGCACCCAGCGCCGCGTGAACACGGTGAAGTGTGGCGACAGCACACCTTCGGTGCCACCCGACATGACCAGCGCCACGCGCTGGGCCACCTGGGCCGGCGTGCAGCCCAGGTGTGGGCTGAGAAAGTGGCACCAACTGGTGCTGGCAAAGTCACGCGTGTGGTCGTTGACGCAGCCGTTGCCTTCGGTTTTGCCCATCACGGCCACGATGTCTTGCGGCGCCAACGTGCCTTCATCCATCAAGGCCTGCACGCCGGCCAGGTCGCCCGGGCCGCTGCAGGGCACGCGGTGCACGCCGACCTGTTGCACCGACGGCACCGCGTTCACCGCAGCACCCCGTCTTCAGGCAGCGCGTGGGGCCGCACACCGGGCGGTGGCGTTGCGATGGCGCTGCTGTAGTGCTGCATGTTCAGCGGCCGGGGTGTGGGCATGGCCTGCACCTGCTTGATGCTGCGGCCCCAGCCCACGGCGTCGGGCACCAACTGGCCGTGCTGCATGACAAAACGGCCGCGCAGCAGCGTGTGCACCGGCATGCCCTGCACCGCACGGCCATGCCAGGGTGAAATCTTGCTGATGGTTTGCAGCCGGCCCTGTTGCAGCGTGCCGGTTTTGGCCATGTCGACAAAGGCGATATCGGCATGCGCGCCGGTGGCGATAACACCCTTGGTGCCGTACAGGCCCCAGGCCTTGGCGGGGGCCACGGCGCTCCACTTCACGTAGTCCATCAACGTGGCGCGCTGCAGGTTCACCTGCGTCAGCATCAGCGGCATCTGCGTTTCCACGCCGGGGAAGCCGCAGTCGCAGGCCCAGATGCTGTCGCGCGTTTTTTCTTCGGGGGTGTGCGGCGCGTGGTCGGTGGCGATCATGTCCAGCGTGCCGTCCATCAGCGCGTCCCACAGCGGCTGGTTGTGGCGCGGTTCACGCACCGGCGGGTTCACACGCAAGATGCCGCCCAGGCGCAGGATGTCGTTGGTGTTCAGCAGCAGGTACTGCGGGCAGGTTTCGGCTGTCACGTCCACACCGCGCGCCTTGGCGGCGCGCAGCAGGTAGAGTGAGTCGGCCGCGCTGTGGTGGGCGATGTGCACACGTGCGCCGGTCCATTCGGCCAGCGTGATGACGCGGCCGATGGCTTCTATCTCGGCCACCGCCGGGCGGGAATCGAGGTGGGCCTGCGCGTCGTGGCGGCCGGCCGCTTCCAGCACCTTCTGGCGCCGCGCCATGATGCTGCTGTTCTCGGCATGCACCACCGTGCGCACGCCCAACGGTGCCAGCTTCTCGAAACCCTCCAGCAGCGCACCGTCGCTGGGCGCGGGCAGGTTGCCGAAGGTGTTGCCGACAAAGGCTTTGAAGCTGGTGGCGCCGCCTTCCAGCAGGTCTTCCAGGTGGGCCACGGTGTCGTCGCCCAGCAGGGCGTGGATGCCGAAGTCGGCATAAGAACGCTCAGCCGCTTTCAGCTTCAGCGCCAGCGCTTCGCGTGTGCCCGTGGGCGGGTGGGTGTTGGGCATGTCAAACACGGTGGTCACACCGCCGCAGGCCGCTGCCGCCGAGCCGGTGGTCCAGTTTTCCTTGTGCGGGTAGCCGGGGTCGCGAAAGTGCACGTGGCTGTCGATGGCGCCGGGCAGCAGAAACAGGCCGTCGGCCCGCATCTCGCGCGCGGCCGGCGGCATCATGTCGTCGTGCCCCACGGCCACGATGTGGTCGCCGGCGATGGCCACGCTGGCTTGCACCATGCGGTCGGGTGACACCACGGTGCCGCCGCGGATGACGAGGTCTGCGCTTTTCACTTTTGTCTCCTCAGAGCATCGCCCAACCGCCGTCGACGGGCAGGTCCACGCCGGTGATCTGCCGGCTCACGTCACTGGCCAAAAACAGGCAGGCGTTGGCCACATCAGCGTCGGTCGACACCCGCTTCAGCGCGTAGTCGGCGGCGTGGCGTGTCATCGCTTCTTCCAGCGTGATGCCCAGCTTCTTGGCCATGTCGGCGCACACCTTGTCGCGAAAGCGCGGCCCGTCCACCATGCCCGGGGCGACGCAGTTCACATTGATGTTGTAGGCCCCAACTTCCAGCGCGAAGCTCTTGGTGATGCCGCGCAGGCCCCACTTGCTGGCCGAATAAGCCAGCCGCCCGGCGCGGCCGCGCATGCCGAAGGTGCCGCCCACGTTCACCACTTTGCCGCTGCGCTGCGCCATCATGGCCGGCAGCACCGCGCGTATGGTGTTGAAGCAGCCGGTCATGTTCAATTGCACGATGTCGTTGAACTCTTCGGTGCTGGTCTGCACCCCGGTCTTGCCGATGGGGCCCGAGCCGCCCGCCACGTTCACCAGCACGTCCACGCGGCCAAAAGCTTCCAGCGCATGGCGGGCCATTGCTTCGGTCTGTTGTGCATCGGTCAGGTCGCAGGCCACCACCAGCGCCGCCACGCCGCAGGCTCGTGCTTCGGCGGCCACGGGTTCAATGGCGGCGGTGTCACGACCTGCCAACACCAACTTCGCGCCGTGGTTGGCAAAAGCCAGTGTCACGGCCCGGCCCATGCCCTTGGCCGGCCCGGTGATGACGGTGACTTTGTCTTGCAGTTGCAGGTCCATGGTGCACCCGTCTTTGCGCGTTCAAAGCTTGCTGGCGCGCTCGGCCCGGGGGGGCAGGAAGCTGCGGTCGAAAACTTCTTCGTTGGTGGGCACGCGCGGCAGGTTGTTGGCTTCGGCCACCATCTTGATGGCGCGCTTCAGGCGCTCGGCGTCGACATCACCCAGGCCAATCTTGGCAATCTCGGGGTGGTTCATCTCTTCTTTGATGGTGGCCAGCAGGCGCTCTTTTTCCACGTCGCGCTTGAGCAGCGGTTCGCGTTTCATCACCGTGTCCATCGCCGCTTCGGGGTTGGCCAGGCTGTCGTTGATGGCGCGGTTCACGGCCTTCACAAAACCGGCCACGGCCTTCGGGTTGTCTTTCACGAAGCTGCGGCTGAAGACGATGGCGTTGGAATACAGGTCCATGCCGTAGTCGGCATAGTTGATGAAACGCAGGTCTTTTTCGGGGTCTATGCCCACCAGCTTGGCGCTGAAGTACACGGTGTTGGTGAAGCCGAAGATGGCGTCGACCTGGCCACGCAGCAGCATCTGTTCACGCAGGTTGGGCGCCATGTTGGTGATGTTCACCTTGGCTGCGTCCACCTTGGCCACCTTGGCGAAGGCCGGGAACAGCCGCAGCGCGCCGTCGTTGGCCGGGCCGCCCACGGTTTTGCCCTCCAGGTCTTTGGGTGTCTTGATGGGGCTGTCTTTTTTCACCACGATGGTGAAGGGCGGCGTGTTGTAGATCATGTACACCGCCACCGGCGCTTCGGCCGGGCGTGTGGCGGCCAGGTTGATCAGCGCGTTGATGTCACCAAAACCGGCCTGGTAGGCACCGGCCGCCACCTTGGTGATGGAGGCTGACGAGCCTTCACCCTGGTCGATCTCCACGTCCAGGCCCTCGGCCTTGAAGTAACCCTTGTCCTGCGCCATGAAAAACCAGGCCTGCGGGCCCTGGTACTTCCAGTTCAGCACCATCTTGATCTTGGTTTGCGCCTGTGCCGCCAGGGGCAGCGCGGCCAGCAGCGCGGTGGCCGCTACAAGTGCAGCGGTGCAAAGGAGCGAACGGCGTTTGAACATGGGGGCTACTCCAGCAGTTGAAGGGGGGGTTGCGCACCAAGCGGTGCACCCGGGCCCGGGGCTTAACGCTGTTTTGGTGCGTGCACCAAAACGGCATGCAGTTCAGGGGCTTGGTCTGTCACCGCCCCTGCTGCACGCACCCGCCATGCCAGTGAGCGATCTGCAAGCGTGCTGAATTGCGTGTAGTGCGTTGCCGTTTAGGCAACGCAGACGGCACCGTTTATGCATGGGCTTGCGGCCATGAACCACCTGCGTTTTTTGAAGTATTTCGACGAAGTGGCGCGCGCCGGCTCCATCAGGCAGGCTGCCGAGCGGCTGCATGTGGCGCCTTCGGCGGTGAACCGCCGCATTCAAGACCTGGAAGAGGAACTGGGTGTGCCGCTGTTCGAACGCCTGCCGCGTGGCATGCGGCTGACGGCCGCTGGTGAGCTGTTTGTTCAGTACGTGCGCGGCCGCGCCAGTGCGCTGGACGAGGTGCGTTCTGAAATCGAAGAGCTGCAGGGCCTGCGCCGGGGCAGTGTGAAGCTGGTGGCCAGCCAGGCGCTGGCGCCGCAGTTCATGCCACAACTGGTGGCCGACTTCAGGCGCAGCCACCCGCTGGTGGAGTTTCAGGTGCGCATCGGCGACCACGTGCAGGCCTTGCAGGCGCTGCGCCACTTCGAGACCGACCTGGTGCTGGTGTTCAACCTGGCGCCCGAACCCGACCTGGAGCGTGTGGCCCTGTTTGAGCAAAAACTGGTGGCCACCATGCACCGCAGCCACCCGCTTGCCGCGCGCGAAGGCGGCCTGCGCCTGCGCGAGTGCATGGACTACCCGCTGGTGCTGCCCAACCGCGAATCAGGCGGCCGGCAGTTGCTGGAGAGTTACCTGCTGCGCAGCAGCGTGAAGCTGCGCGCGGTGGTGGAAAGCAACAGCTTTGAATTTTTGCGCGGCTGCCTGCACCACGGCCACGCGATATCGTTTCAGATCGCGATCGGCGCCGTCAGCGAGGGCGGCGCCATCGTCTCGCGCGAGATCACCGACCGCCAGTTCCCCGGCGGCCACCTGGTGCTGGCACACCTGCGCGGGCGGCAGTTGCCGGTGATAGCACACGCTTTCATGGCAGCGGCGGTGCTGGCGCTGGAGCAGCAGGGCGCCGCCGCGTAGCCGCGCAGGCGGCCCGCTTCAGCCGCGCCCGACAAACGGCATCTTCGTGGCCATCACGTTGACAAACAGCATGTTGGCTGACAGCGGCAGGCGCGCCATGGTCATGAAAGCATCGACCACGGCCTGCAGGTCCATGCGCGGCTCGGGTTTCATGCTGCCGTCGGCCTGCGGCACACCGCCCACCATGCGCGCCGTCATCTCGCTGGCGGCGTTGCCGATGTCGATCTGGCCCACGGCAATGTCATACGGCCGGCCGTCCAGCGCAGCGGTTTTGGTCAGGCCGCTGATGGCGTGTTTGGTGGCCGTGTAGGCGATGGAACCCGGCCGCGGTGCATAGGCCGAGATGCTGCCGTTGTTGATGATGCGGCCGCCCATGGGCTGCTGGTGTTTCATCATCTTGAAGGCCTGGCTCAGGCAGTAGAAACTGCCGTTGAGGTTGGCGTCGACGACACGGCGCCATTCTTCGCCGCTGACCAGGTCGGGCGTGGTGGACGACAGGCCCATGCCGGCGTTGTTGAACAGCAGGTCCAGCCGGCCCCAACGCTGCTGCACGGCTGCAAAGGCGGCCGCCACCTGTTCTTCACGGCCCACGTCGGTGGGCAAGGGCAGGGCATTGCTGCTGTGGGCGCCGGCTGCGGCCGCCGTTTCCTGCAGGGCTTCCAGCCGGCGGCCCACCAGGGCCACGGCCCAGCCTTCTTTCAACAAGGCCAGCGAGCAGGCGCGGCCTATGCCTGAACCGGCGCCGGTGACGAGTGCAATCTTCATGTTTCGAACCTTCTAACCTTTGAATTCAGTGGTTGTCTTTGGGCACGGCCGCGCCGCGCTGGCCGACCAAAAAGTCAAGGTCGGCGCCTTCGTCGGCCTGCAGCACGTGGTCGATGTACAGCTTCCAGTAGCCGCTGGTCATGGCCGGTGGCGGGGCTTGCCAGTGGGCGCGGCGGCGCGCCAGTTCGTCGTCGTCCACATGCAGGTGCAGCTTGCGTGCGGCCACGTCCAGCGTGATCAGGTCGCCGTTTTGCACCAGCGCCAGCGGGCCACCGGCGGCGGCTTCGGGCGCCGTGTGCAGCACCACGGTGCCGTAGGCGGTGCCGCTCATGCGCGCGTCGCTGATGCGCACCATGTCGGTCACGCCTTTTTTCAGCACCTTGGGCGGCAGCGGCATGTTACCCACCTCGGCCATGCCGGGGTAGCCCTTGGGGCCGCAGTTTTTCAGCACCAGGATGCAGGTTTCGTCGACGTCGAGCTTGTCGTCGTCGATGCGGTTGTGGAAGTCCACGCTGTCTTCAAACACCACCGCGCGGCCGGTGTGCTGCATCAATGCAGGCGTGGCAGCGCTGGGTTTGATGACGGCGCCGCGCGGCGCCAGGTTGCCGCGCAGGATGGCGATGCCGGCCTTTTCCTTGAAGGGCGCGGCCATGGTTTTGATGACGTCGGCGTTGTGGTTCTGCGCGTCGGCGATGTTGTCGCCCACTGTGCGGCCGTTGGCGGTGACCGCGCCCAGGTGCAGCGTGCTGGCAATTTCCTTCATCACCACCGGCAGGCCACCGGCGTAGCAGAAGTCTTCCATCAGGTACTGGCCTGACGGTTGCAGGTTGACCAGGCAGGGCATGTCGCTGCCCAGGCGTTCAAAGTCGTCGACGGTGAGTTTCAGGCCCAGCCGGCCTGCGATGGCGATCAAATGAATGACGGCATTGGTGCTGCCGCCTATGGCCGCCAGCGTGCGGATGGCGTTTTCAAAAGCCTCGCGCGTGAGCACCTTCGAGATGGTCTGGTCTTCATGCACCATGTCGACGATGCGGCGGCCGGCGTTGCGCGCCAGCACGTTGCGGCGGCCGTCCACCGCCGGGTAAGCCGCGTTGCCGGGCAGGCCGATGCCCAGCGCTTCCACCATGCTGGCCATGGTGCTGGCCGTGCCCATGGTCATGCAGTGGCCGTGGCTGCGGTGCATGCAGCTTTCGGCTTCAAAGAAGTCTTGCAGCTTCAGCGTGCCGGCACGCACCTGCTCGCTCATGCTCCACACACCGGTGCCGCTGCCCAGTTCTTGCCCGCGCCACTTGCCGTTCAACATGGGGCCGCCGCTGACGCCGATGGTGGGCAGGCCCACGCTGGAAGCGCCCATCAGCAGCGAAGGCGTGGTTTTGTCGCAGCCCATCAGCAGCACCACGCCGTCGATCGGGTTGCCGCGTATGCTTTCTTCCACGTCCATGCTGGCCAGGTTGCGGTACAGCATCGCGGTGGGCCGCAGCAGCGTTTCGCCCAGGCTCATGACCGGGAATTCCAGCGGAAAACCGCCAGCTTCATACACACCAATCTTCACCTGTTCAGCCAGAGTGCGGAAATGGCTGTTGCAGGGCGTGAGTTCGCTGAAGGTGTTGCAGATGCCGATGACGGGCCGGCCGTCAAACTGGTCGTGCGGCACCCCCTTGCCCTTGACCCAGCTGCGGTAGGCAAAGCCATCGCGGTCTTGGCGGCCGAACCACTGCTGGCTGCGCAGCTCGTGCGCGGGCTTGCGTTTTTTCGGCGTGCTGGTGTCGCTCATCGTGTGCTGGCTTTCCCGGGTTGTGGTTCCAGAATATCGCCACAGATAATATGGTATGACGATTGAAAACAGCTTCGGGGGAACCCGGGGCGACGCCAGTCAACCCGCCCTTGACGTCTTGAGACACCCCCCCACCATGAGCCCTGTAGACAAGCCCCACGTGCTGACCGCCTCGCGCCTGCCGCCGCTGTACCTGGACGTGCTGCAAGCCACCTACACGGTACACGACCGGCTGCACGAAACCGACCCCGCCGCTTTTGAACGCATCGCGCCGCAGGTGCGCGCCATAGCCGCCAGTGGCGAGAGCAAAGTGCCCGGTGCGCTGATGGCCCGGCTGCCGGCGCTGAAAATGGTGTCGGTGATGGGCGTGGGTTACGACGGCGTGGACGTGCAGGCCGCGCGCCAGCAAGGCGTGATGGTGACGCACACCCCCGATGTACTGAACGACGAAGTGGCCGACACCGCCATCGGCCTGATGCTGTGCGCCGCGCGCCAGTTGCCGGCCGCCGACCGCCACGTGCGTGCTGGCCTGTGGCCGCAGGGGCCGCTGCCGCTGGCGCGCAAGATGACCGGGGCGCGTCTGGGCATCGTGGGCATGGGCCGCATCGGCAAGGCCATTGCACACCGCGCGCTGGCCTTCAACATGCCGGTGGCCTACACCGCGCGCAGCGCCAAGGCCGAGCTGCCCTACACGTTTTACGCCACGGCAGCAGCGCTGGCTGAACACAGTGACTTCCTCGTCGTCATCACCCCCGGTGGTGCGGGCACACGCAAGCTGATTGACGCCACCGTGCTGCGGGCACTGGGCCCCAAGGGCATTTTGGTGAACGTGGCGCGCGGCTCGGTGGTGGACGAAGCAGCGCTTGTTGAAGCGCTGCAAAACGGCACCCTGGGCGGCGCGGCGCTGGACGTGTTTGAAAACGAACCGCAGGTGCCGCAGGCGCTGATGGACATGCCCCACGTGGTGCTGGCGCCGCACATTGGCAGCGCCACACGCGAAACACGGCAGGCCATGGCCAACCTGGCGCTGGACAACCTGCGGCTGCACTTTGCAGGCCAGCCCTTGCTGACACCGGTGCCCGAACTGCGCGGTTGAGTGCTGCGTAAAGCAGGGGGTTTTTGTCGCGGCCTTCACGGGCAAACCCGGCAAGGGAAACCCCGCGATACACCCCTTGTCAATCATCATACGATAGCGATGCAGGCTGTTGGCGTTGAGGCCGGCGCCGGGACTTCAACAATCTTGACCGGAGACACGAGACATGCAACTCAAGAAGATCGGTTTGGCCTGTGCCCTGGTGGCTTCGGGCTTGATGGCGGCGGCCCCGGCGTGGGCGCAAGAGAAGATCACCGTGTGGTGGGGCAAGGGCTTTTACAAGGCCGAAGACGACGCGCTGTTTGCCGCCATCAAGAAGTTTGAAGCGAAGTTCCCGAAGTACAAGGTGGACCTCAGCCTGTACGCACCCCAGGAAGCCATACCGAAAACCGTGGCCGCGCTCGATTCGGGCAGCCCACCTGACGTGGCCTATGGTGACGTGTACGACTTCCAGGTCACGGCCAAGTGGGCTTTTGAAGACAAGCTGGAAGACATCTCCAGCATCATCAGCCCCATGCACAGCAAGTTTGAGCCGCGTGCACTGTCCACCACGTTCCTGTTCAACAACGCCAACCAGTCGCGCGCCTACTACGCATTCCCGGTCAAGCAGCAGACCATGCACATCCAGTACTGGAAAGACATGCTGACCGACGCGGGTTTCAAAGAGAGCGACATCCCCAAAGACTGGGCGGGTTACTGGGACTTCTGGTGCAGCAAGGTGCAGCCCGCTTACCGCCAGAAGTCAGGCAACCGGGCCTTCGGCACCGGCTTCCCGATGGGTGTGGATTCGAGCGATTCGTTCTACTCCTTCCTGACCTTCATGGACGCCTACAACGTCAAACTGGTCAGTGACACCGGCAAGGTGCTGGTGGACGACCCGGCGGTGCGTGCCGGCTTGATCAACGCCGTGCGCGACTACACGGCCGTTTACGGCAAGAACTGCACGCCGCCGTCTTCCACCGCCTGGAAGGACCCCGACAACAACGTCGCGTTCCACAACAAGACCATCGTGATGACGCACAACGCCACCATCTCGATCGCGGCGAAGTGGCTGGATGACATGAACAACGCCACGCTCACGCAGGCGCAGCGTGACACCGCCCGCGCCAACTACACCGAGAAGATTGCCACCGCGGGCTTCCCCAACAAGCCCGATGGCACCAAGATGACCTACCGCGCGGCGGTGAAAACCGGTGTCATCTTCAAGAACGCCAAGAACAAGGCGGGTGCCAGGGCCTTTGTGGCCTTCATGCTGGACGACGCCAACCTCACGCCCTATGTGGAAGGTGCGCTGGGCCGCTGGTTCCCGGTCACCAAGGCCGCACAGCAAAGCCCGTTCTGGAAGGCCGATGCACACCGCCTGGCGGTCTACAACCAGTTCATGGCGGGCACCACGCCGTTTGAATTCACCAAGAACTACAAGTTCACGGTGCTGAACAACGAAAACGTCTGGGCCAAGGCGATGAACCGCGTGCTCAGCGAAAAGGTGCCGGTTGAACAGGCCGTGGACGAGATGATTGCGCGCATCAAAACCGTGGCCGCGAACTGAGGTTTGGAGTGTGCTCCCGGCCCGCACGGCGGGCCGGGTACAGCCGGCTGAAACTTGATGCCGGTTTTTTTGGTTCCAGCGCCACGCTTCACCCACCCCGCCCGCACCATGTCCGCCACCACCACCCTGGCCGCCAACGAAAGCAGCCGCCCGCGCAAGGCCGGCTTGTCGTCGTTCGAGCGCTGGGGCCGCATCCTGGTGGTGCCGTACCTGCTGGTGTTTGTGATCTTTGTGCTGTACCCCGTGTGTTACGGCCTGTGGCTGGCGCGCGACCCGCAGAACTACGTCAAGCTCTCTCAAGACCCCATCTTCTTTCGCACGGCGGTCAACACCATCATTTTCTTGCTGGTGGCGGTGAACCTGAAGATGGTTATTGCGCTGGGCTTGTCGGGCTTTTTTGTACAGACGCGCTGGTGGATCAAGATCCTGGCCGCGCTCTTCATCTTGCCCTGGGCGGTGCCTTCCATTCCCACCATCTTGTCGGTACGGTTCATGCTGAACCCCGAATGGGGCGTGATCAACACGCTGATCTTCAAGATGACCGGGCTGGACGGCCCGAACTGGCTGAACGACCCCACGTTGGCTTTCATCTTCTCGATGCTGATGCACATCTGGAAGAGTCTGCCGTTCTGGACACTCATCTTGCTGGCCGGCCGCTTGGCCATCCCCACTGAACAGTACGAAGCGGCCAGTGTGGACGGCGCTTCGCGCTGGCAGAAATTCCGCTTCATCACCTGGCCGTCGATGAAGGGTTTGTTCCTGACGTCCACGCTGTTGAGCATGATCTGGACGCTGGGCGACTTCAACAGCGTGTACCTGCTCACCGGCGGCGGCCCCGCCGACCTGACCCACGTGCTGGCCACCTTGGGTGTGCGCTATCTGCGGCTGGACCAGATTGAACTGGCCATGGCCTCCATCGTGGTGGCGCTGCCGCTGGTGCTGCCGCTGGTGTACGTGATGATGAAGCGCTTGTCGAAGTGAGCCCCACCCCATGAGCGGCAAGCAGTTTTCCTGGCGCAAGGTCAGCGTGGAAGCGCAGTTGCTCCTGGTGGGCATACCGGTGCTGCTGTGGACGTTGATACCCGTCTACCACCTGTTCCTGTTTGCCATCTCTGAACGCGACAAGGCCACCTCGGGGCGGCTGTGGCCTGAAAACCCGACGCTGCAAAACTTCGAGACGGTGTTTCAGCAAAAGCACTTCTACCTGAACCACTTCTGGGTGCAGATGGGCAACAGCCTGATGATTGCCCTGGCAGTGGGCGCCATCACCCTGCTGGTGGCCACCAGCGCGGCTTTTGCCATCAGCCGCTTGAAGGTGAAGGGCGGCCGTACGGTGATGAACCTGGCGCTGTTCACTTATTTCATACCGGCGGCTTTTCTGGCGGTGCCCATGTACAAGACCATGGCCAATTACGGCTTGCTGAACAGCCGCTGGAGCCTGGTGCTGGCGATGGTGACCATTGCGTCGCCCTATTGCATCTGGGTGCTGAAGCAGGCCAGCGACAAGCTGCCCTGGGAACTGGACGAAGCCGCGCGCATGGACGGTGCCACGCCTATGCAGTTGTTCCGCCTGGTGTACGTGCCCTTGATGGTGCCCAGTCTGGTGGCCGTGGGCACCTATTCGCTGTTGCTGGCCTGGAACGAATACCTCTACGGCTTCTTGCTGTTGAGCAAGGAAACCGACCTCACGCTGGCGGTGGCGCTGGGCAACTTTCTGGCTGCTGACGATTCACCCTGGGAACTGTTGATGGCCACCGGTTTCATCTACGCGCTGCCGCCGGCTGCCATCTACTACGCCTTCAAGCGCTACATGGTTTCTGGCCTCACCGCTGGCGCTGTGAAGAGCTGACCGACAACGGGAACACGAATGGCATCCGTCTCTTTCAATCAAGTCCTGAAGGCCTACGGCAAGGTCAAGGTCATTCACGGCATCAGCTTCGACATCGCCGACGGCGAATTTGTCGTGCTGGTGGGCCCCAGCGGCTGCGGCAAAAGCACGCTGCTGCGCATGCTGGCAGGGCTGGAAGAGATCACCGGCGGCGAAATCGCCATCGACGGCAAGGTGGTGAACGACCTGGAAAGCAAGGACCGTGACATCGCCATGGTGTTCCAGAGTTATGCGCTGTACCCGCACATGACGGTGCGTGAAAACATGGCCTTCAGCCTGCGCCTGCGCAACGCCGACAAGGCCAGCACCGCGCAGCGGGTTGAAAACGCCTCGCGCATCCTGAACCTGGACACGCTGCTCGACCGCTACCCGCGTGAACTCTCGGGCGGCCAGCGCCAGCGTGTGGCCATGGGCCGCGCCATCGTGCGTGACCCCAAGGTCTTTTTGTTCGACGAGCCGCTGTCCAACCTGGACGCCAAGCTGCGCGTGGCCATGCGCGCCGAGATCAAGGCGCTGCACCAGCGGCTGAAGACCACCACGGTCTACGTCACGCACGACCAGATCGAGGCCATGACCATGGCCGACCGCATCGTGGTTATGCACGACGGCATCATCGAACAGATCGGCACGCCGCTGGAACTGTTTGACCGCCCGGGCAACCTGTTTGTGGCGCAGTTCATCGGCTCGCCGTCGATGAACGTGATGGCCGGCAGCGTGCGCAGCGGCGCGGTGGAAGCGCTGGGCGCGCGCTGGCCGCTGCCCCCCGGCTGCAAGGCCGCCGAAGGGCAGGCCGTGCACCTGGGCATACGCCCCACCGACCTGGGCCTGGCCGCCCAGGGCACGCCGGCCCAGGTGGTGGTGGTGGAACCCACTGGCGCCGAAACCGAACTGCTGCTGCAAGTGGGCGGACAGAACATGGTGGTGGTGATGCACGGCCGCACCGATGCCCAGGCCGGCGACACCGTGCACCTGGCGGTGGACCCCAGCAAGGCGCATGTGTTTGACGGCAGCTCGGGCCAGCGCATTTCTTGATGGCATGAGCCCGGCGGCCCACCCCGTGCCTGCCATCGTGGTGATGGGCGTCAGCGGCTGCGGCAAGTCCACCGTGGGCCGTGCGCTGGCGCAGGCGCTGGCGTGGCCTTACATCGAAGGCGACGACCTGCACCCGGCGCACAACGTGGCCTTGATGGCCGCAGGCACGCCGCTGACCGATGCCGACCGCGCGGGCTGGCTGGTGGCGGTGGGCCGCAACATGGCCGCCCAGGTGGCGCCGCCCCAGGGCGTGGTGGTGGCCTGTTCGGCGCTGAAGCGCAGCTACCGCGACCAGTTGCGCGCCGCCGTGCCCGGCACGCTGTTTGTGCACCTGCACGGGCCGCAGGCCGTCTTGGCACAGCGCCTGGCCCAGCGCAAGGGCCACTACATGCCCGCCAGCCTGCTGCAAAGCCAGCTGGACACGCTGCAGCCGCCCGGGCCCGATGAAGCAGCGCTGCAACTGGACATCAGCACCGGTCCCGAGCGCCTGGTGGACAGCGTTCTGGCGGCGCTGGGCCGAAGCTTGGCGCCATAGTCTGCAGCGCCCCCATTCAGGCCTGCGCAAGCCCGCCAACTTACAAAACCCCCATGCATTTCACCAAAGTCATCCTCTACACCGCGCCCGACGGCCGCGCCCGTTTTCGCGAAGAAAGCCTGCCGCTGGACGAAGGCAAACCGCAGGCCCGGCTGTCGGCGCTGATGCCCAGCGGGGGCCTGCAGTTGCGCACCAGCCCGGTGGGTTTTCGCAGCGAATTCCACTGCACCGAAACGCCGCAGTGGGTGTTCATCCTGGCCGGGGAAATGGAAATCGGCCTGCAAGACGGCAGCTCGCGTGTCTTCAAGCCTGGCCAGCACTTCTATTCAGCCGACGTGCTGCCGCCGGGCCACACCTTTGACGCCCGCGTGCACGGCCACTGGAGCCGCCAGGTGGGCAGCGAGCCCTTGTCCACCCTGTTTGTACGCGGCTGATGGGCACACCGCGCTTGTCGATCAAAAACGTGCTGGGCAACACCCTGGACAAGCTGGGTGAAGACATCGTCTCTGGCCGCTACCTGCCCGGTGGCAGCCTGCCGCCCGAACCCACGCTGTGTGAACAGCTGGGCGTGAGCCGCACGGTGGTGCGCGAAGCGGTGAAGTCGCTGGTGGCCAAGGGCCTGCTGGTCACCGGGCCGAAGCTGGGCACACGGGTGCTGGCCTCTGAGCAATGGAACTGGTTCGACCCCGATGTGGTGGCCTGGCACACCAAGGCCGGGCTGACCCGCGAGTTTTTGCGCGAGGTGCAGGAACTGCGCCGCGTCATCGAACCCGCCGCCGTGCGGCTGGCGGCCGAGCGCGCCACGGCGGCCGACCTGGCAGAGATTGAAACCGCATTTGAAGGCATGCGTGACGCGATTGAACACGGTGGTGACTACGTGCGCCACGACCTGGCTTTCCACCAGGGCCTGCTGGGCGCCTGCCACAACCGCATGGTGGGCCAGATGAGCCGCGCGCTGGGTGCGCTGCTGCGCACGGCGTTCGAGATTTCCACGTCGCGCCCTGACGGACCGGCGGCCTCACTGGGCTTGCACCGCGCGGTGCTCGACGCTGTGATTGCGCGCGACGGTGTGCGTGCCGAGCAGGCCGCGCTGAAGCTCATCAACAGTGCAGAAGACGACATCGAACATGTGCTCTCGTCGCGTCGCAAGCTGCCCTCTTTAGCGGCACCGGCGCAAAAACTGAAAGGTCGCCAGCCCCGGCTGGCCAAAGGGGTAGCCTGATGAAAGTGTTGATCACCGGCGGCGCCGGTTTTGTGGGTGCGCGGCTGGCGCGTGAGCTGTTGCGCACCGGCACCCTGGCCGGGCGCCGCATTGAACAGCTCGTGCTGGCCGACCAGGCTGCAGCACCGGCCGACCTGCTGGCCGATGCGCGCGTGCAAGGCCGTGTGGGCCCTTTGCTGGCGGCCTGTGAGGGCTTGCGCACCGAGGACTTTGACGGCGTGTTTCACCTGGCCTCAGCGGTGTCGGGCGAATGCGAGGCCGACTTCGACCTCGGCTTGCGCAGCAACCTGGACAGCACCCGCGCGTTGCTGGACGCACTGCGCCACCGGCAGCAACACGCACAAGGCAAGGGCGGCGCTGCCACGCGGCTGGTTTTCAGCAGTTCGGTGGCGGTGTTCGGCCCCGACGCTGCGGTGCCGCTGCCGGCCGTGGTGGCCGACACCACGCTGCCCACGCCGCAAACCAGCTACGGCACGCACAAGCTGATTTGTGAACACCTGGTGGCCGACTACACGCGCAAGGGCTACATCGACGGCCGCGCCGCGCGCCTGATGACGGTCACGGTGCGCCCTGGCCGGCCCAACGGTGCGGCCAGCTCCTTCTTCAGCGGCATCATCCGCGAGCCGCTGGCGGGGGTGGAATCGGTGTGCCCGGTGTCGCCCGGGGTGCGGCACCCGGTGTCTTCACCGGCGCTTACCGTCAGGGGCCTGATCACCGTGTATGAGGCCAGCCGCGAGGCCTTCGTCGGCCGCACGGCGCTGAACCTGCCGGGGTTGAACGTCAGCGTGCAGCAGATGCTGGACGCACTGGAGGCGGTGGCAGGGCCGAAGGTACGTGCGCGGGTGCGGTTCGAGCGCGATGAACGCATCGCCGCCATCGTCGCCAACTGGCCTAGCGGCGCCACCGCGCAGCGCGCCGCCGCCTTAAGCTTGCATCCCGAAAACAGCTTTGAAGAGATCATCCGGCAGTACATCGCCGACTGCCAGCAGTCCAACCCCGCCGCCTTGAGAGGCCTGAACGCATGAACCAGATCAACTTGAAGGGCCGCGTGGCGGTGGTCACCGGCGGTGCCCAGGGCATCGGTTATGCGGTGTGTGAACGTATGCTGCAAAGCGGCGCCACGGTGATGATCTGGGACATCGACGCCGCGCGCATGCAGGCCGCGCAGCAGGCGCTGGCGCCGCTGGGGGCGGTGCATACCTTGCATGTGGAGCTGACCGACGACGACGCTGTGGCTGCGGCTACCGCCGAAACGGTGCAGATGGCTGGACGCATCGACATTTTGGTGAACAACGCCGGCATCACCGGCGGCAACGCCACCACCTGGGAACTGGACCCCGCCGTCTGGCGGCGTGTCATTGAAGTCAACCTGATTGCGCCTTACCTGGTCAGCCGCCACGTGGTGCAAACCATGCTCAAGGTCGGTTACGGCCGCATCATCAACATCGCATCTGTTGCCGGCAAAGAAGGCAACCCCAACGCCAGCCACTACAGCGCCAGCAAGGCCGGCTTGATTGCACTGACCAAAAGCCTGGCCAAAGAAGTGGCCACCAAGGGCGTCCTGGTCAACGCCATCACACCGGCGGTGGCCAAGACGGCGATGTTCGACCAGATGACGCAGGCGCACATCGACTACATGCTGGGCAAAATCCCGATGGGCCGCTTCCTGGAGGTGCAGGAACTGGCCGCGATGGCGGCCTGGCTGGCCAGTGAAGAGTGTTCCTTCAGCACCGGTGCGGTGTTTGACCTGACGGGTGGGCGCGCGACTTACTGACCTCCGAGGCGCTCTTGGCGCCGCTGCGGCCCGTTCAGGACCCGATGCGCCCCAGCAGCAGGTACTCCATCAGCGCCTTCTGCACGTGCATGCGGTTTTCGGCCTCGTCCCACACCACGCTTTGCGCGCCGTCCAGCACCTCGGCCGTCACTTCTTCTCCACGGTGCGCCGGCAGGCAGTGCATGAACAGCGCGTCGGGTTGCGCCACGGCCATCATTTCTTCGTCCACGCACCAGTCGACAAAGGCCTTGCGGCGCTCTTCGTTTTCGGCTTCAAAGCCCATGCTGGTCCACACGTCGGTGGTCACCAGGTGCGCGCCTTCGCAGGCCTGCATCGGGTGGTTGAAAACCTTGTAGCAGTTGGCGCTGCTGATGCCAGCCAGGGCCATGTCCACCTCATACCCGCTGGGCGTGCTGATGTGCAGCGTGAAGCCCAACAGTTCGGCCGCCTGCAGCCAGGTGTTGGCCATGTTGTTGCCGTCACCCACCCAGGCCACCACCTTGCCTGCGATGCTGCCACGGTGTTCGATGTAGGTGTAGATGTCGGCCAATATCTGGCAGGGGTGGTATTCGTTGGTCAGGCCGTTGATGACGGGCACGCGTGAGTGCGCGGCAAAGGCTTCCAGCTTGCTTTGTTCATAGGTGCGGATCATCACGATGTCCACCATGCGGCTGATCACGCGTGCGGTGTCTTCCACCGGCTCGGCGCGGCCCAGGTGGCTGTCACCGGTGGTCAGGTGCACCACAGAGCCACCCATCTGGTACATGCCGGCCTCGAAGCTGACCCGTGTGCGGGTGCTGGCTTTTTCGAAAATCATCGCCAGCGTGCGGTCCACCAGCGGCTGGTATCGCTCGTAGTTCTTGAACCGCTGTTTGATGGTGCGTGTGCGCTCAAACAGGTACTTCAGCTCTTCGGCGCGCAGGTCTTTGAACTGCAAAAAGTGCCGCATCAGGCCAGGCCCCGGTTTCATGCTTCCGACAAAAAGGTCTTGATCACCGGCACCAGCATGGCCACGATCTGGCGCGCCTCGTCGGCCGTCAAAATGAGCGGGGGCACCAGGCGGATGACGCTGTCGGCCGTCACGCTGAGCATCAACCCGGCCTCGGCTGCGCGCTGCAGAATCACGCCGCAGGGCCGGTCGAGTTCGATGCCCAGCATCAGCCCGGCGCCGCGTATCTCCTTCACGCCGGCCACACCGGCCAGTTCACGCTGCAGGCCTTCGCGCAGCACCGCGCCCACGGCAGCGGCGTTGGCCATCACGCCGTCTTCTTCCATGATGCGCAGCGTTTCCACGCCGGCACGCATGGCCAGCGGGTTGCCGCCAAACGTGGTGCCGTGGTTGCCGGGGCCAAACACGTTCACCGCTTTTTCGCCCACCACCAGCGCGCCTATGGGCACGCCCGAACCCAGGCCTTTGGCCAGCGGCATCACGTCAGGTTTGATGCCGGCCCACTGGTGGGCAAACCACTTGCCGGTGCGGCCGATGCCGCACTGCACCTCGTCCAGCATCAGCAGCCAGTCGTGTTGGTCACACAACTTGCGCAGGCCCTGCAGGTACTCGCTGCGCGACGGGTTGACGCCACCTTCGCCCTGTATGGTTTCCAGGAACACGGCCACCACGTTTTTATTGGTGCGCGCCACGTTCTCCAGCGCCGCCAGGTCGTTCAGCGGCACACGTACAAAACCTTCCACCAGCGGGCCGAAGCCCTTTTGAATCTTGACGTTGCCGGTGGCCGACAGCGTGGCGAGGGACCGGCCATGGAACGCTTTTTCGTAGACCACGATCTCGGGCCGCTCGATGCCCTTGTCGTGGCCAAACTTGCGCGCAATCTTCAACGCCGCCTCGTTGGCTTCCAGCCCGCTGCTGCAGAAAAAAGCGCCGGCCAGGCCCGACAGTTCACACAGCTTGGCGGCCAGGGTTTCTTGCAGCGGCACTTCGTAGTAGTTGGAGCTGTGCATCATCAGCCCCACCTGTTGCTGCAGCGCCGGCACCAGTTTCGGGTGCGCGTGGCCCAGCGTGTTGACGGCGATGCCGCCCAGGCCGTCCAGGTACTTTTTGCCGTTGGTGTCCCACACCCAGCAGCCCTGGCCGTGTGTCAGCGCAATGGGCAGGCGGCCGTAAGTGTTCAGCACATGGGGCAGGGCGCGCGGCGGCGCGGTGGGCACTTTCATGGCGGGCTCGGGCGCGTTCATGCGGGGCTCCTGGGTCGGCGTGAAAAAAACTGCCGGTGGTGACGGAAGGGTCACGAACCGGCCGCTCGGCATTCTAAAGGCGGCGTTTGCACGGGTCGAAGCTGCAATGGTCAGCCCGGTGCAGGCCGTCGCCCGTGCTTTGCGGCGTGCTGCAACACCCCACCCGTCAACAGGCCGGCCTCGCGGTGGCCAGGGCACGCTTCATGCATGCTGCAACGCAACAAAATCTTGGCACAATGCCATCCCATCCATCAAGAGCGGGTGCGCTGATGCCGACGCTGACGCCTGTGGTCTCTCGACAGGGTGACGGTGCGGGTGCAGGTCCAGGTGCCGGGCCAAGCCTGTGCACCCCCTTGCTGGATGTCCACCGGGCGCTGCCCGCCACCATGAAGCCCATCAAGCCGCGTCAATTCATCATTTTGGGCCGTACCCTCGGTGGCCAGACCTTCCGCCCCAGCGACTGGGCCGAGCGCCTGGCCGGTGCGATGTCTTCCTTCCGCCCGGGCGGCAGCAGTGGCGGCATTGGCGCTTACATCGGCTATTCACCTTATTGCGTGCCCAACGTCGAAGGCGGCGTGAAGTGCGTGGTGGTGAACGAGGCGCTCAAGGGCATAGAGCCTATGGCCTGGGACTTCGTGATGAACTTTGCGCGCGACAACCAACTGCAAGTGTCTGAAGTGAGTGCCAAGCCCGAAGCCGACGCACCGCCGCTGTCGGCGCAACCGTAGAGAACCCCCTGCGCCAGCCCCTGAAGCAGGGTGCTGCTGAACAAGCGCCAGGGGGATCAAGCCGCGCCCAGCGCGCGGTCGATGTCCCACAGGATATCGTCGATGTGCTCAATGCCCACCGACATGCGCACCATGTCGGGCAGCACGCCCGCAGCGACTTGTTGCTCGGCGCTGAGCTGCCGGTGCGTGGTGGAAGCAGGGTGGATGATGAGCGTGCGTGTGTCGCCGATGTTGGCCACGTGGCTCATGAACTGCGCACTTTCAATGAAGCGCACGCCGGCCTCAACCGCCGTGCCACTGCGCGCCTTCACGCCAAAAGCCAGCAGGCCCGATGCGCCGGCTGCACCGTTGACCTTGCGCATCTGTTTTTGCAGCAGGGCGTGTTGTGGGTGTTCGGGCAGCCCGGGGTAGTTCACCCAGCTCACGCGCGGGTCGGCTTTCAGGAACTGCGCCACCTGCAGCGCGTTGCTGCAGTGCCGTTCCATGCGCACGTGCAGGCTTTCCATGCCTTGCAGAATCTGCCAGGCCGAGGTGGCAGCCAGCGTGGCGCCGTAGACGCGCAGCGTTTCCATGCGCGCGCGCATGGTGAAGGCGAAGTCGCCGAAGGTCTCGAAAAACTTCACCCCGTGGTAGCCGGGCGAGGGCTCGGTCATGCCGGGGAACTTGCCGTTGTCCCACGGGAAACGGCCGCTTTCTACCAGCGCACCGGCCAGCGTGGTGCCGTGCCCGCCCAGGTACTTGGTGGCGGAGTGCACCACGATGTCGGCGCCCAGCCGCAGCGGGTTGCACAGGAAAGGCGAGGGCACCGTGTTGTCCACGATCAGCGGCACACCGTGGGCGTGCGCCACGTCGGCCACGGCGGCGATGTCCAGCACCGCAAGGCTGGGGTTGCCCAGGCTTTCGGCAAACACGGCGCGGGTGTTGGGCTGCATCGCGGCGGCAAAGGCTTCGGGCCGGGTGGCGTCGACAAAGGTGGTTTCGATGCCCAAGCGCTTCAGGTTCACCGCCAGCAGCGTCACGCTACCGCCGTACAGCGTGCCGGCGGCCACCACGTGGTCGCCCTGCTGCAGCAGCGTCATCAGCGCCATGGTTTCGGCGGCCATGCCGCTGGCCGATGCAATGCCGGCACGGCCCCCTTCCAGCGCCGCGATGCGTTCTTCCAGCGCCGCCACCGTGGGGTTGGACAGCCGCGCGTACACGTTGCCGAAGGTCTGCAGGTTGAACAGGCTGGCCGCGTGTTCTGCGCTGTCAAACACGTGGCTGGTGCTCTGGTAGATGGGCAGCGCACGGGCGCCGGTGGCGCTGTCGGGCACCTGCCCGGCGTGGATGGCCAGGGTTTCGGGCTGGAAGATGCGGTCGGCCATGGCGGGTGGGGTGCTGCAGGTTTCAGGCGGGGCCAGCCAGGCGCCGCCGTGCCGACACGATGCCGGTGTTCACGCCCACCCAGTTCAAGCCGCCGAACAGCCGGCCGTGTTCGATCTTCACGCAGCGGTCCATCACCGAGTGCAGGCCGGCGCTGCGGGCCACTTCGTCTGCCGCCCGGTTGACGACGCCGATCTGCTGCCACAGGCAGCGTGCACCCAGGGCCACCGCCTGCTGCGCAAAGGGCAACACATCGTCGCTGCGGCGAAAGACGTCAACCATGTCGATGCGAAACGGTATGTCGGCCAGGCTGGCGTAACAAGGCTCACCCAGTAAGGCCGCACCCGCCTGGGCGTAACGCGGGTTGACGGGCACGACCCGGTAGCCGTGCTGCTGCAGGTACTTGGCGGCGAAGTAACTCGGCCGGTGCCATTCGGCCGACAAACCCACCACCGCAATGACACGGCAGTGGCGAAAAATGTTCGTCAGTTCTTCGATCGTGTTCAAGGGTGCGCACCGGGGTTGTGCGGAGTGTGCACCAAGGACTGCGGCGCACGGAGAGGGATGCGCCCGGCGCCAGCAGCGGCCTCCCAGGCAGCGGCAAAAAGCAGGCGCAAAAAAGCCCGCCGGAGCGGGCTTTTCAGTGGCTCTTCAGTGGCTGGGCGCCAACCGGGCGCCCGGGGGAGCCCAGACGTTCAAGCCGCCAGTGCCAGGGCCTTGACCTTGGCCGCCAGGCGGCTTTTCAGGCGGGCGGCCTTGTTCTTGTGGAAGATGCCTTTGTCGGCGATGGAGTCGATCACGCTCTGGGCCGACTTGAAGGTTTCAGCAGCCTTCACCTTGTCGCCACCGGTCACGGCCTTCTGCACATTCTTCACCACCGTACGGAAGTGCGAGCGCAGCGAGCTGTTGTGGGCGTTCAACACCACGTCTTGACGGGCGCGCTTGCGGCCCGAGGCGAGGCGGACGGTTCTTTTCTTGGCTTTGGACGAGGTGGCCATGCTGTGAGGTTTGCAGTGTTTCGGGTTGCAGTGAAGGGGCGCGGGCGGGGAGCGCTTTTTGCGCCAACCTGCTGGGAAGGGCCTCGGCGGGAAGGGCCTCGGACTAACGGCTTTTCAGCTTCGCTGTATGCCTGTCTTCTTTATTCCGCAGATACAAAGACCGTCGAGTATAGCACGCGCCAGCCCTTTGCCAAGGGGCCACTGGGGCGGCACCTATAATGCGGGCGCCGCTGTAACCCCGTATAAGTGAACCTTCTCAAAGCCGCTTCCACCGTCTCGCTGCTCACCCTGGTGTCCCGCATCACGGGGCTTGTGCGCGAACAACTGATAGCGGCCCACTTTGGCGCCAGTGCAGCCACCGACGCCTTCAACGTCGCTTTCCGCATCCCCAACCTGTTCCGGCGCCTGTTCGCCGAGGGCGCCTTTTCGCAGGCCTTTGTGCCGCTGCTGGCGGCCACGCGGGCGCGTGAAGGTGACGAAGTCACGCGCCACTTGATTGACGCCGTGGCCACCGTGCTGGCCTGGGCTCTGCTGCTGGCCAGTGTGCTGGGCGTGGCGGCGGCCCCGGCGTTGGTGTGGTTGATGGGTTCGGGCCTGCAAGACTTTGACGGCGCGGTGCTGATGACACGCTGGATGTTCCCCTACATCGGCTTCATGTCGCTGGTGGCCTTGTCGGCTGGCATCCTGAACACCTGGAAGCGCTTCGCCGTGCCGGCGGCCACGCCGGTGCTGCTGAACCTCAGCGTTATTGCCGCTGCCTGGTTGGGCGCACCCTGGCTGAAGTCGCTGGGTGTGCAACCCATCTACGCGCTGGCCGGCGGCGTCATGCTCGGCGGCTTGCTGCAGTTGCTGGTGCAGATACCGGCGCTGCGGGCCGTGGGCTGCCTGCCGCGCCTGGGCCTGGCGCCGGCCGCCATCACCCGTGCCTGGCGCCACCCGGGTGTGGGCACCGTGCTGCGGCAAATGGCACCCGCCGTGCTGGGGGTGTCGGTGGCGCAGGTGTCGCTGCTCATCAACACCCAGATTGCCACCCACGTGGCGGTGGGTGCGGTGTCGTGGTTGACCTATGCCGACCGGCTGATGGAATTCCCCACCGCGCTGCTGGGCGTGGCGCTGGGTGTGGTGCTGTTGCCGCAGTTGACGGCAGCGCAAGCCCGTGAAGACCACGCCGCCTACAGCGGCATGCTCGACTGGGGCCTGCGCCTGGTGCTGCTGCTGACGCTGCCCTGCGCGCTGGCGTTACTGATCCTGCCGCAGGCCCTGGTGGCGGTGCTGTACCACTACGGCGCCTTCACCGCCCAAGACGTGGCGGCCACCGTGCTGGCGCTGCGCGGTTATGGCGTGGGCCTGCTCGGGCTGGTGGCCATCAAGGTGCTGGCGCCGGCCTTTTATGCACGGCAGGACATTCGCACGCCAGTGAAGATCGCCGTGGGCGTGCTCGTGTTCACCCAGTTGTTGAACTTGGTGCTGGTGCCCTGGCTGGGGCACGCTGGGCTGGCGCTGTCCATCGGGCTGGGTGCGTGGTGCAACGCCGGCCTGTTGTTCTTCGGCCTGGTGCGGCGCGGTGTGTTCAAGCCGCAGCCGGGGTGGTGGCGGTTTGTGCTGCAGGTGCTGGCCGCCAATGGGGCGGTCGGTGCCGTGTTGTGGTGGTCAGCGCACCACATCGACTGGCTGGCGCTGCAGGCACAGGGCTTGCTGCGGGCTGGGCTCATGGCGGCGGTGCTGGCGGCCGTGGCCGTGGCCTATTTTTCGGTGCTGGCGGCTTGCGGGCTGCGGCCCCGCCACCTGATGCGCAAAGCCTAAACTTCCGCCCATGTCGCACCCCTTGCACTTCGAAACGCCCACCGCGCTGCAGTACTTTGCCGCCCTGGTCGCCGAAGACGAAGGCTTCCCGGTGCTGGAAGCCGCGCTGGCCCTGGCCCAGGACGACATGCCACAGCTGGACGTGCAGGGTGAACTGGCGCGCATCGACGCGCTGGGCCTGCGCCTGCGCCAGCGCCTGCCGGCCGACGCCGTGCCCCTGCAACGCCTGCGCCTGCTGAACCAGTTTTTCTTTCATGAACTGGGTTTCGCCGGCAACGTCAACAACTACTACGACCGCCGCAACAGCCTGCTGCCGGCGGTGTTGCAGTCGCGGCGCGGCATTCCCATCACGCTGGCTTTGCTGTACGTGGAACTGGCCACACAGGCCGGGCTGCAGGCGGTGGGTGTGTCCTTTCCGGGCCACTTTCTGGTCAAGGTGCACCTGCCGCGCGGCGAGGTGGTGATCGACCCCTTCAACGGTCGGTCGTTGTCACGCGAGGCGCTGGAAGAGCGGCTGCTGCCTTTTCGCCAGCGCCACCCGGTGGCGGCTGAAGACGAAACGCCGCTGGGCCTGTTTTTGCAACCCGCCCCCGGCCGCGACGTGATTGCGCGCATGCTGCGCAACCTGAAAGAAGTGCACCGCAGCGCGCTGGACTGGGAGCGCATGGCCCAGGTGCAAGAACGCCTGGTGATCCTGCTGCCCAGGGCCTGGAGTGAACACCGCGACCTGGCGCTGGCGCTGGCCGAAGGCGGCCGGCACGTGCAGGCCGTGCGCCCGTTGGAAACCTACCTGCGCCACCGGCCCGACGCCGAAGACGCACCGGTCTTGCGCCGCCACCTGGCCATCTGGCGGGGCCTGCAGTGAGCCTGAACCAGCCCGAATTGCAGGCCTTGGTGACAACAACCACAGCACCGGCCCGCAGGCCCACACCGCAGCCGGTGTTGCACCAGCAACTGCCCTTGGCCATCAGCCCCGCGCGGCCGGCCACACTGGACAACTTTGTGGTCGGTGACAACGCGGCCGTGCTGGCCCACCTGCGGCAGTGGCTGGCGGCCGCCGCGCCGGTGCCGCCGCTGGTGCTGTGGGGCCCGCAGGCCAGCGGCAAGACGCACTTGTTGCGCGGCCTGGCGGCCTTGGCAGTGCAGGGCGCTGACGCTGACGCCGCAGGCCCGGCCGGCCCCGGCAGCGCCAATATCGGCTGGTTCACCCCCACCACGCCGCTGCCGTGGCTGCTGCAGCCGCATTGGGTGCTGGTGGTGCTGGACGGCTGCGAGGCCCTGGACAGCGCCACGCAGCACGCCGCCTTTGTGCTGTTTACCGAGGCCTGGACCCACGGCGTGCCCTTTGCCGCCGCCGCCCGGCTGCCGCCATCAGACCTGCCGCTGCGCGACGACCTGCGCACCCGCCTGGCCTGGGGCACTGTGTTTGCGGTGCAACCCTTGAGCGAGGCCGACACGCGCCAGGCGCTGGCCGACGAGGCGCGCCGCCGCGGCCTGGACATGCCGGTCGAGGTTGAAAACTACCTGCTCAGCCGCTTTGCGCGCGACCTGAGCAGCCTGATGCAACTGCTGGCCGACCTGGACGCCCACGGCATTGCCAAACAGCGGCGGCTGACGGTGCCGCTGGTGCGCGATCTGATGGCCTTGACCGCAGCCGGCACCACCCTGCATACCCCATGAACCTGACCCTCTTCGACCTCGACGGCACGCTGCTGCCGCAAGACTCTGACCACCTGTTTGGTGAATTCATGGTGGCGCTGGGCTGGGCCGACGGCAGCGTGTTCAAGCAGCGCAACGACGACTTTTACGCCGACTACCAAGCCGGCCGGCTGGACATGCACGCCTACGTCGAATTTGCCACCGGGCCTTGGCGCCGGCGCAGCGCGGCCGAGCAGCAAGCGGCCTCGCGCACCTTCATGGCCGAATGGGTGCAGCCGCTGCTGACCGACGCCGCGCGCGAGCTGGTGGCGCGCCATGCCCGCGCTGGCGACCGGCTGGTGGTGGTCACCGCCACCAACGACTTTGTCACGCGGCCCATTGCGCAAGCGCTGGGCGTGCACGAGCTGATTGCCACCGAACTGGCACGCGACACCGAAGGCTGCATCACCGGTGCCATCCACGGCGTGCCCGCGTTCCGCGAGGGCAAGATCACCCGCGTGCAGGCCTGGCTGCAGGCGCAGGGGCTGGCTTGGCAGCAGGTACAGCGCAGCACCTTCTACAGCGACAGCACCAACGACCTGCCGCTGCTGGAACAGGTGTCGCACCCGGTGGCGACCAACCCCTCGCCCGCGCTGGCGCGCATTGCGCAGGAACGTGGCTGGCCCCAACTGAAACTGTTTACATGATCAAAAAATTCATCAAGCGCCTGCTCGGCCAGGGCGACGACGCCCCCGCCGCAGCACCCACAGCCGCTGCAGCCCCGGCCATACCGCTGGGTGCCCGTGTCGAAGTGCCCGTGGCCGAGCACGGCATCAACCCCGATTTGCTGGACGCCAACGCGGTGCGGGTGGTGAAGACGCTGCGCGACGGCGGCTTCGAAGCCTATGTGGTGGGTGGTGCGGTGCGCGACCTGCTGGTGGGCCTGCGGCCGAAGGACTTTGATGTGGCCACCGACGCCACTCCCGAGCAGGTCAAGGCCTTGTTCAGGCGTGCCTTCATCATCGGCCGACGCTTTCGCATCGTACACGTGGTGTTTGGCCGCGGCCGCGAGCACGAGGTCATTGAAGTCTCCACCTTCCGCGCCTACCTGGACCCCACGGCCACCGAGCAGGTGGCGGGCAATGAAAAGACATCGAAGCAGCAACTGGTGGACAAGACCCACGTCGTCGACGCCAGCGGGCGTGTGCTGCGCGACAACGTCTGGGGTCCGCAGATCGAAGACGCGGCGCGGCGTGACTTCACCGTCAACGCGCTGTACTACGAACCGCTGTCGCAGACGGTGGTGGACTACCACGGCGGCCTGGCCGATGCGCGTGCCCGTGTGCTGCGCATGA